>JAESFP010000036.1_pt1 | contig 277093 bp, 264 predicted proteins | sample 9266181 | NCBI WGS metagenome assembly JAESFP01 (sample SAMN14502547, study PRJNA617102) | algae metagenome | isolation source: Pegethrix bostrychoides GSE-TBD4-15B and co-occurring heterotrophs from... | place: USA: Grand Staircase-escalante National Monument, Utah | collected 2006-08-15
TGCAAATACCTCGATGAAAGAACAAAGCCCGTGTGTGTTTAACGTCTCCAGCCGGGGCTCGTCACGGGCAACGAGCCCACCCCGAAGGGCGGCCGAAGACCAGCTGAATTACTTGGCGCGCGAAGCCACGATGGCTTCAGACACGTTGCGCGGCGCCTCGGAGTAGTGCTTGAACTCCATGGTGTAGGTGGCACGGCCCTGGGTGGCCGAACGCAGCGTGGTCGAGTAGCCAAACATCTCGGACAGCGGCACCTCGGCCTTGATGGCCTTGCCACCACCGACCATGTCTTCCATGCCCTGGACCATGCCGCGACGGCTGGACAGATCGCCCATCACGTTGCCGGCGTAGTCTTCCGGGGTCTCGACTTCCACGGCCATCATCGGCTCGAGGATCACCGGGCTGGCTTTCTTGCAGCCTTCCTTGAAGCCGAAGATGGCAGCCATCTTGAAGGCCTGTTCGGAAGAGTCCACGTCGTGGTACGAACCGAAGTGCAGGGTGACCTTGACGTCCACCACCGGGAAGCCGGCCAGCACGCCGGAGTTGAGCGCCTCGATGACGCCCTTCTCGACCGCCGGGATGTACTCGCGGGGCACCACACCACCCTTGATGGCGTCGACGAACTCGAAGCCCTTGCCGGCTTCGTTGGGCTCGATCTTGAAGACGACGTGACCGTACTGGCCCTTGCCGCCCGACTGGCGCACGAACTTACCTTCGGCTTCGGCGACTTCCTTGCGGATGGTCTCGCGGTAGGCCACCTGGGGCTTGCCCACGTTGGCTTCCACGCCGAATTCACGCTTCATGCGGTCGACGATGATCTCCAGGTGCAGCTCGCCCATGCCGGAGATGATGGTCTGGCCGGATTCCTCGTCGGTCTTGACGCGGAACGACGGGTCTTCGGAGGCCAGGCGCTGCAGGGCGATGCCCATCTTTTCCTGGTCGGCCTTGGTCTTGGGCTCCACGGCCTGTGCAATCACGGGCTCGGGGAACACCATGCGCTCCAGGGTGATGACGGCGTCCGGATCGCACAGGGTCTCGCCGGTGGTCACTTCCTTCAGGCCCACGCAGGCAGCGATGTCGCCGGCGCGGATCTCTTCCACTTCCTGGCGGTTGTTGGCGTGCATCTGCACGATACGGCCGATACGTTCCTTCTTGCCCTTGACCGGGTTGAAGACGGTGTCACCCTTCTTCAGCACGCCGGAGTAAACGCGCACGAAGGTCAGCTGGCCGACGTAGGGGTCGGTCATGAGCTTGAAGGCCAGAGCGGACAGCTTCTCGGCGTCGTCGGCCTTGCGCGAGGTCTCTTCTTCCTTCTCGTTGGTGCCGGCCACCGGGGGGATGTCCACCGGCGAGGGCAGGAAGTCGATCACGGCGTCCAGCATGCGCTGCACGCCCTTGTTCTTGAACGCGGTGCCGCACAGCATCGGCTGGATCTCGGTGGCCAGCGTGCGGGCGCGGATGCCCGCCTTGATTTCGGCTTCGGTCAGGTCGCCTTCCTCAAGGTACTTGTTCATCATCTCTTCGGTCGACTCGGCAGCGGCTTCGAGCATCTTCTCGCGCCACTCCTTGGCTTGCGCCAGCAGTTCGGCCGGGATGTCCTGGTACTCGAACTTCATGCCCTGCGAAGCCTCGTCCCAGATGATGGCTTTCATCTTGATGAGGTCGACCACGCCCTTGAAGTTTTCTTCGGCGCCGATGGGGATCACGATCGCCACCGGGTTGGCCTTCAGGCGCAGCTTCATCTGGTCGTAGACCTTGAAGAAGTTGGCGCCGGTGCGGTCCATCTTGTTCACGAAAGCCAGACGCGGCACCTTGTACTTGTTGGCCTGGCGCCAGACGGTTTCCGACTGGGGCTGCACGCCACCCACGGCGCAATACACCATGCAGGCGCCGTCCAGCACGCGCATGGAACGCTCCACCTCGATGGTGAAGTCCACGTGACCGGGGGTGTCGATGATGTTGAAGCGGTGCTCGGGGTAGGACAGGTCCATGCCCTTCCAGAAGCAGGTGGTGGCAGCGGACGTGATGGTGATGCCACGCTCCTGCTCCTGCTCCATCCAGTCCATGGTGGCAGCGCCGTCGTGCACTTCACCGATCTTGTGGTTCACACCGGTGTAGAACAGGATGCGTTCGGTGGTGGTGGTCTTGCCGGCGTCGATGTGCGCGGAAATGCCGATGTTGCGGTACCGCTCGAGGGGCGTGGTGCGAGACATGGAAATACTCCGAAAAAGGATCGAGCCCGCGTCCCTGGTTCAGGGGTTGCGGGCTCTCGGTTCTGGACGACCTGGGGTGTTGCCCCGGATCAGAAACGGAAGTGGCTGAAGGCCTTGTTGGCCTCGGCCATGCGGTGGACTTCGTCACGGCGCTTCATGGCGCCGCCACGACCTTCGGTGGCCTCGATCAGCTCGTTGGCCAGGCGCATGGCCATGGACTTCTCGCTGCGCTTGCGGGCAGCTTCCTTGAGCCAGCGCATCGACAGCGCCAGGCGGCGCACCGGACGCACTTCAACCGGCACCTGGTAGTTGGCACCGCCGACGCGGCGGGACTTCACTTCCACCATGGGCTTCACATTGTTGATGGCGTTCGAGAAGATCTCGACCGGGTCTTTGCCGGTCTTCTTCTCGATCTGCTCCAGCGCGCCATAAATGATGCGCTCGGCAACCGCCTTCTTGCCGCCTTCCATGATCACGTTCATGAACTTGGAGAGCTCGACATTGCCGAACTTGGGATCCGGCAGGATTTCACGTTTAGGGACTTCGCGACGACGTGGCATTTTTTCACCTCATATTGCTTCAGTTGGCACCTTTTCAGGCACCGCGAGAGCCATGCAGCAACTCTCACTTACTCGACCCGCACGGACGATTCCGTGTTGTGGGCCACTGCGTCCGAACCGCCTGCCTGGGCGGGACCGACACCGGAAAACAGGACGCCTTAGGCCTTCTTGGGGCGCTTGGCACCGTACTTGGAGCGGGACTGCTTGCGGTCTTTCACGCCTTGTAGGTCCAGCGAGCCGCGGACGATGTGGTAACGCACACCGGGCAGGTCCTTGACACGACCACCACGGACCAGCACGACGCTGTGTTCCTGGAGGTTGTGGCCTTCACCGCCGATGTAGGAGATCACCTCGAAGCCGTTGGTCAGACGGACCTTGGCCACTTTACGCAGCGCGGAGTTCGGCTTCTTGGGGGTGGTGGTGTACACGCGGGTACACACGCCGCGGCGCTGCGGCGAATTTTCCATGGCCGGGCTCTTGGATTTGGTCTTTTCGACCTCCCGGCCGTGGCGCACGAGTTGGTTGATGGTTGGCATTGAAAAACGTCCCTAAACGTTTGAAAAAAGCGAAAACGAAAGCTCCTCGGAAAATTCCGAAAAGCCCTCTACTGTAGCACGGGGGTCGATCTCCGCCAACTGCTGTCATGCCGCGTCCGTGAACGAGAGGAAAACACGGTAACTGGCGGAAGGCAGGTAGTGCACATCATGCGCCGCACCCCGTCGCGACAACAGTCCCACGGGGAAGCGGGCATTGACCGCCTGTCTTCCGTCAGCGGTGTTGTCGATTCCAGAGCGTGTCGATATTCTTTTAATGTGTCGACGATCAAGACCCTCAAGCTGCGCATCAAGGACAAGCACACCAGCGCGCTTCGCTCGATGGCGCGTGAGGTCAATACGGTCTGGAATTTCTGCAACGAGACCAGCGCTCGCGCTGTGCGCGAAAGAGGCAAGTTCCTCAGCGGCTTTGATCTCCAGAAGCTGACGGATGGCTTCAGCAAGTGCGATGGCGTGCAGATCGGGAGTGCGACAACCCAGCAGGTCTGCGAGGAGTACGCGACCAGACGCCGCCAGTTCAAGCGAGCCCAGCTTAACTGGCGGGTGAGCAACCCGAGGTCATCCAAGTATTCCCTGGGCTGGATTCCCTTCAAGGCCCGCGCTGCGCGCTACAAGGCTGGGCAGGTCCACTTCGCCGGCTTGAAGCTCAGTTTGTGGGACAGCTACGGCATGAGCCTCTACGAGCTGCGCGCCGGCTCGATCAGCGAAGATTCGCGGGGTCGCTGGTACCTCAACGTCCAGGTCAAGGTGCCAGAGCTTGTCGGGCCGCGGCTGCAGCCTACGAGCTCGGTCGGCATCGACCTAGGCTTGAAGACTTGTGCCACGGCATCGAACGGTCAGAAGATCGAGGGCCGCTTCTACCGAGCGCTGGAGAACAAGCTGGGCATCGCGCAGCGTGCCCGCAGGAAGCAACGCGTGCGCGCAATCCACGCCAGGATTGCCAACCAGCGCAAGGATTTACTGCACAAGTTCAGCACGGAGATCGTGAGGCAACACGCTGCGATCTTCGTGGGAGATGTTGCCGGCGCGAAGCTGGTGAAGACGAAGATGGCCAAGTCCACGCTGGATGCGGGATGGTCGATGCTGAGGACGATGTTGGAATACAAGAGCCGTGAGGCCGGTATCGTCTTTGAAGAGGTCTCAGAGGCCAATACGACCCAGACTTGCTCGTGCTGCGGGGCGTTGCCCCACAGCAGTCCGAAGGGTAGAGCAGGCCTTGGAATAAGAGAGTGGACTTGCAGTGTCTGCGGATCGGTCCATGACCGTGATGTGAACGCTGCAAGGAACATTCTTGCGCTCGGACATGAGCGTCTCGCAGGAGGAATCCCGGCCCTCTAGGGCAGGGAGGATGTCAATGGATCCAGAGGCGGATGGAGTCCCAGGCCCGGCCCAGCACACCTGATTCCTCAACGGTTTCCAGCACTGTAAGCGGGACCTCCGCAACAGTGACACCAGCAGCAGTGGTCACTTTCAGGGTGCCCAGGGCCTGCCCCTTCTGAACAGGCGCCACGATCGGCTCGGTCCGGATCACTTCGGACTTCAGACGGGCACCCTCCCCCGCCGGCACCGACACAACGACGCCTTCGGGCCGGCCGAGCTGGACCATATCGGCCTTGCCCTTCCAGATCTTCGGGGTGGCCGCCGGCTGGGCGGCCGCCAGCAGGCGCACGGTGTCGAATGCGGTGTAGCCCCAGTTGAGCAGCTTCTGGCTCTCGGCCGCCCGGGCGTTTTCGCTCGATGCACCCAGCAGCACGCTCACCAGGCGGCGCTGGCCGGCGGGGCCGTCGCCAAGGCCCGGCACCGGGCGGCGGGCGGTGGCGATCAGGCAGTAACCGGCCGCGGCGGTGTGGCCGGTCTTGAGGCCATCGACGGTCGGGTCGCGGAACAGCAGGGTGTTGCGGTTGGTGTCGTTGGTGGTGGGCGTGCCCGGGTAGCGGTACCGCTGGATGGCGTAGTAGCTCACGTACTGCGGGAAGTCGTTCATGAGCCGGGTGGCCAGGCGGGCCAGATCGCGCGCCGTGGTGGTGTGGCCCGGCTCGGTCAGGCCCTCGGGGTTGCGGTAGCCGGTGGCCGTCATGCCCAGGGCCTTGGCCTGGTCGTTCATGAGCTGCACGAAGCGCTCGACCGATCCGGCCACCCCTTCGGCCAGGGCCACGGTGGCGTCATTGCCCGACTGCACGATCATGCCCTTGATGAGGTCTTCGACCGGCACCTGCATCTTGGGGTCGATGAACATGCGCGACCCCGGCATCTTCCAGGCCCGCTCGCTCACGCCGAAGGTCTGGGTCAGGCTGATCTTGCCGGCCTTGAGGGCATCGAACACGATGTAGGCGGTCATGAGCTTGGTCAGCGACGCCGGCTCCACCGGGGCATCCGGGTCCTTGGCGGCCAGCACCTGGCCGGTGGTGACATCCATCAGCAGGTAGGCGCGGGCGGCCACCTCGGGTGGCTGGGGCATCTGGGCCTGGGCGGGCAGGTGGAATGCACACGCGGCCATGACGGCCACGGCAGCGGAACGGAAAAAACTCAACACGTGAAGGTCCTCGGGAGAAAAGGCGTCAAGGGCTCAGGCCCGCAGATGCCGCCAGACCAGATCCCGCAGCAGCGGAAGCTGACCATGAAAAAAGTGTCCGCCATCGGGCACCACCAGCACCGGCAGCGACTGGGGGCGGGCCCAGTCCATCACCGATGACAGCGGGACGGTGTCGTCGGCTTCGCCGTGAACGACCAGGGTTCGGGCGTGGAGTTCCGGCACAATCGTTGCGACCTGAAACCGGCTCGCGGCGGTTCCGACCAGCACGACATGACGCACGTCGCGCTGCGCCTGCACGGCCGCCAGCACATGGGTGGTGACGAAGGCGCCAAACGAAAATCCGGCCAGCACCAGCGGCCCGGCAGGGGCCAGCCGGTCAATGACGGCCAGCATGTCGTCCCGCTCGCCCCGCCCCTCGTCCCAGGCGCCGGCACTGGCACCGACGCCGCGGAAGTTGAAACGGACCGCATCGAAGCCGGCCAGCACGGCGGCACGGGCCAGCGTCTGGACGACCTTGTTGGTCATGGTGCCGCCGAACAGCGGGTGCGGATGGGCAATGACGGCGGTGCCGGTGGCGGTGCCGGGGCAGCGGTCGATGGCGGCCTCCAGCACACCGGCCGGGCCCTCGATCTGCAGCAACTCGGTCTGGGCGTTCACGGCGCGGACGACCGGGTCAACGGCCGACGTCCGGGGGGGTGACCAGCCGCTCCACCACGACGCCGTCGCGCAGGTGCGATTCGACGATTTCGTCGATGTCGGCCTGATCGACGTAGGAATACCAGACCGCTTCCGGGTAGACGACGGCGATGGGTCCGCCGGCGCAGCGGTCGAGGCAGCCGGCCTTGTTGACCCGCACCTTGCCCTGCCCGAGCAGACCCATGGCTTTGGCCTGCGACTTGCAGCGCTCGAAAGCCGCCTGGGCCTTGTGGTCTGCGCAACAAGCTTCCCCGTCGCGCTGGTTCAGGCAGAAAAAGATGTGCCGCTGGTAATAGGAGGTGTGGTCAGCCATCCCGCGATTTTAGGGCCGGGGCGGCGCCACCACCGCCCGCAGACCGTACATGAGCGCCGCGAACGGCCAGAGCCAGCCCAGCCACTGCGAGAGTCCGTGGAAGCGGATGAACCGGCCCTGCTCCCAGGCTTCCAGCGACTGGGCGAAATACGGCGTATCGGCCGACTGGTTGAGCACGGTGAGCAGCACCGCCAGCACCAGCAACATCAGGACATTGCACAGGCGCCTCGGCAGCCAGAGCGCCACCAGCGCGACCGCGCCTGCCAGCGCGAACCCGGCGACCACCGGGGGATGGATCCAGGCCCATGCGTGGGACGGGCCGTAGGTGAGCGCCGCCGACAAGGCGGCCACCGTCAGCGCGAGTCCGAACAGCACCGGAACGAACGCCAGCCGGCCGCGCAGGGTGCGCAGGTCCGAAAACCCCAGCAGCAGCGGCGCGAGCAGACCGAGTGCAATGCAGCAGGCGACCGACAGCGGACTCAGCGGTGTGGTGGCGAGCTGCTCCACCGGCAGCCACAGGGCGAACGGGGTGCCCTCGACCGACTCCTCCAGCCAGGCCAGGGCACGGCCGCCGACCTGGCCCAGTCCAAAAGGCACCTGCGCCGGGTACAGCAAGGCGAACGGCCACAGCGCCAGCAACACCAGGCCGCCCTGCGCGTGGGGAGCAAACCAGTCGGCCCGGAACCGGGACCAGGCATCCAGCCAGCCCAGGCGCTGGAACACATTGGCCACCGCAGCGCCCAGCGCACCGCCCGCCGTGTTGAGCGCCCAATCCACATTTGAGGGAACCCGCGCCGGCAGGAAGTTCTGGAGCGTCTCGACCGACAGCGACAACGCCGCGCAGGCCAGCGTGGCCCAGACGGCGGCACGCAGGTGCAGGCCGGCGCGCAACAGCGCCACGGCCAGCAGGAACCCCAGCGGGGCATAACCGACCAGGTTCGACAGCACGTCGAAGCCGGTCCAGTACTGCGGCAGGGGCGCGAACAGGTACGCCAGCGGAGCGACCCCCTGCACACGCCAACCATCGAACGGGTAGAGGCTGGCATAGACCACCAGCCCGGCGAACAGCAGGCCCAGTGGCAGGGCGGAGCTGGTTCGGGCCAAGGCGTCAGAAGGGCTTGACGACCACCAGCACCACGGCCACCACCAGCATCAGCACCGGGGCTTCGTTGAACCAGCGGTACCAGACATGGCTGCGCCTGCTGGCACCCGCTTCGAACTGCCGGACCATGCGACCGCAGATGTGGTGATAGCCCAGCGCCAGGACCACCACGGCCAGCTTGGCGTGCATCCAGCCGTTGCCCGGCCCGCGGCCGATACCGTAACCCAGCCACAGCCAGAGGCCCAGCACCAGTGCCGGCACCGCCAGCAGGGTGGTGAAGCGCATCAGCTTGCGCGCCATCAGGAGCAAGCGCTCACGCTCAGCCACGCTCTCGGGCGGCACCATGGCCAGGTTGACGAATATCCGCGGCAGGTAGAACAGCCCGGCGAACCAGCTGGCCACGAAGACGATGTGGAAGGATTTGACCCAGAGCATCCGGCCAGTTTAGCCCGGGCGAAAAAAAACCCGATCGCCAGGACCGGGTTGGGAAGCCTTTTTGCTGTCACACACCAAGGCACCCGCTCAGGGAGGAAAAGCGGGGGGCCTGCTTCCGCAAACCCGTCGAAATGTTACCCCAGCAGGTGCTGAAATCCAACGCAACCTGTCAGAACTGACGTTGTTTTGCGCATCGATTCCGTAATAGCGGCAACGCAGCACGCCGTAGCGTGCGATGCGTCACATCATTTTGGCCAGCTCGAACATGACGGCCGTGCCCAGTGCCTCGCGGACGTTGCCGCGACCCACCTTGGCCATGGACATCTCGTCGAAGCCGGACATGTCGAAGGAGTTGTTGTCGGCCGAGATCTCGACGAACGGAAACTCCATGACATCGCGCAGCACTTCCTTGCGGAAGGCGTCGAAGTCGGGCCCCTTGAGGTCGGAGTCGATGACGATCAGGCTGGGCATGCGGCGGCGCAGCGCGTCGCGGGCCTGCTCGATGTCGACCACGCTGTCGGACATGATGCCGATCTCGCGCAGGGCGTCCCGGACATCGGCACGGACCTGCAGGCTCGGCGAGATGGTCAGGGCGTAGACACCCTGCAGCGACTTGAACATGGAGGACTGGTCGTCCGACAGGTCCACCGCCGCGATGCCGTCGACCGCCTGCACCGTGCGGGTGAACATGGCGGTGACCGACACGTTGTCCTCGCTGACCTCGCGCTTGAGTTCGATGCCGCCGGCGGCCTGCGCAATCTGGCGCACCAGCAGCCAGGCCATGCCGTCGAGCTGTGCGTGGCTGGAGGCGGGCACGCCGTCGTTGTTGGCGCGGATCTGCAGGCGCGCATGGGGAGGCCAGCTGTTGATGTCCAGGCGCACGTCGACGCGCTGACCGAACGGCATGGCCCAGTCCAGCACCGCATTGACGAACGCATAAGCGACGGTCGGGTCGGTCAGCACATCGACCGGCTTGAGCTTGCGACGCAGCTCGACGCCCACCACGGCGAATTCCTTGCGCCGCTCCTGCAGCAGGTTCTCGACCAGTTCGGCCATGTTGATCCGCTCATGGGACTGGCGGATGCGACCGGCATGGAAGCGGTGGATCTGCTGCGCCACCAGACCGGCCTGCTTGATGCGCTCGGCCGGAATGCTCAGCGCCCGGTGCTCCAGGCGGGTGATGCGTTCCTTGAGCAGCAGCTGGTCCAGGTTGTTCTGGAGTGCGCTCAGGCTCTGGGTGATCTGATCGGCGAGCCCGTGGACCAGCGTGGGCCAATGGGCATCGATCGACCATTCTTCCGAATCGTCCTGGGTGGACTGGGGCATGGGGTTCGACACGACTTGCTTGAGGGTGGACATGATGACACCGTTGCGTCTGGGGTTAACCGGTACCGGTATAAATCGCAATAATTTGTTACATCCGAAGTTAACACCTTTGGGGGGGTGCGCGCCAGTACTTTTTTGGACAAATGCGTCCATTCGCGTGTGTTTCGGCACACTCGCCCGCCACTCCCGTGGGTATGCCGGGGCGGCGGGAACCCGCAGCCGGAACGCCGGCCGGGTTTGCCACAATAGGCCATGCACACACCCGCCCCCTACCCCGCCAACCGCCCCCGGCGCCTGCGCCGCGACCCCTTCACCCGCGAACTGGTGCGCGAGAACCGGCTGCACCCGTCCGACCTGATCTACCCGGTGTTCGTGCTGGACGGCCAGGGGCGCCGCGAAGCGGTGGGTTCGATGCCCGGTGTGGAGCGGCTCAGCCTCGACCTGCTGCTGCCGGTGGCCGAGGAGTGCGTGCAGCTGGGCATCCCGGTGATGGCGCTGTTCCCGGTGGTCGACGCCTCGCTCAAGACGCCCGACGGCATCGAGGCCACCAACCCGGACGGTCTGGTGCCCCGGGTGGTGCGCGAACTCAAGCGCCGCTTCCCGCAGCTCGGCGTCATGACCGATGTGGCGCTGGACCCCTACACCAGCCACGGCCAGGACGGCCTGCTCGACGACCACAACTACATCCTGAACGATCCCACCGTGGCGGTGCTGGTGCAACAGGCCCTGACCCAGGCGGCGGCGGGCGTGGACATCGTGGCGCCCAGCGACATGATGGACGGGCGCATCGGCGCCATCCGCCAGGCGCTGGAGGCGGCCGGCCATGTGCACACCCGCATCATGGCCTACAGCGCCAAGTACGCCAGCGCGTTCTACGGCCCCTTCCGCGATGCGGTGGGGTCGGCCGCCAACCTGGGCAAGGCCGACAAGAAGGTCTACCAGATGGACCCCGGCAACAGCAACGAGGCCCTGCGCGAGGTGGCCCTGGACCTGGCCGAGGGTGCCGACATGGTGATGGTCAAGCCCGGCATGCCGTACCTGGACATCGTGCGGCGCGTGAAGGACGAGTTTGCGGTGCCGACCTTCGCCTACCAGGTCAGCGGCGAGTACGCCATGCTCAAGGCCGCCGCGCAGAACGGCTGGCTGGACCACGACGCGGTGATGATGGAAAGCCTGCTGGCGTTCAAGCGCGCCGGGGCCGACGGCATCCTGACCTATTTCGCACGCGACGCAGCGCGGCTGCTGCGCGCCTGAGTTCAGGGGCCCGGACATGCGCGTCTTCCACGTCCAGTCCGGCGCCATCGCGGAATCGGCCAGTCTGCCGATGACGCTGCCGCCCAAGGGCTTCCTCTGGATCGCCTGCGGGCGGCGCGAGTTCGAGCTGGAGCACGGCAACGTGCAGGCGGCGCTGCAGGTGATGTGCGGCACCACCCTGGTCGACCTGCATGTGTCCGACCTGATCAACAACCAGCTGCCGTCGCACTACGACTACACCTCGCAGTACGACATCGTGGTGTTCCGCCGGCTGGCGGCCGGACACACCGAACACGACATCGAGCAGAACGGCCCCACGCACACCGGGGCGCAGCGCCGTGGCGGACCGCCGGTGCTGCGCCGGATCGACACCAGCCCGGTGGGCTTTGCGGTGTTCGACCGGGTGCTGCTCACGGTGCACCCAGCCGGCTGCACGGTGCTGGACCAGTACTCGGCGCGGCTGCTGGCCAGTGCCAGTGCCGCGTCGCGCGCCGCCGGCCTGAACCTGCCGATCAGCCCGGCCGACCTGATGCTGCGGATCATCAACCAGATGGTGGATGGCTACCTCGACCTGCGGCGCGAGCTCACCCGCCAGCTCGATCACTGGCAGGCCGAACTGCTGCACCCCAAGACGCGGTTCAACAACTGGAGCTCGCTGCTGGACGCGCGCATTTCGCTGCACCACCTCGACGAGATCTGCGAGGACCAGCGCAGCGCCATCCAGGACTGGATCGAGGCCGTGGGTGGCTGGGAACCGAACGAGGCCACCGGCGGGCAGCGCGGGCTGGAGCTGCTGCGGGTGCGTTCGCGGGACGTGCTCGAACACATCGAGCGGGTGGTGCACCATGTGCGGCGGCTGGAGCAGAACGCCGAGACGGCGGTGCAGATGCACTTTTCGGCGCAGAGCAACCGCACCAACGACATCATGCGCACCCTCACCGCGCTGACCGCGATCTTCCTGCCGCTGAACTTGATCGCCGGCATCTTCGGCATGAATTTCGACTTCATCCCGCTGATCCACCTCGAGACCGGTTTCTGGTGGGCGCTGGGATCGATGGCCCTGACCACGGTGGCGCTGGTCGCCGTGTTCTGGCGCAAGCGCTACCTGGCGCGTTCAGCGGGGCGCTGAAGGCAGCGCAGCCGCCTGCGGAAGATCGAACAGCCGGGCCGCATTGCCCCAGGCGATGCGGCGGGCCACGTCCGGCGGCAGCCCGTCCAGCCACACCCGGTAGTCCTGCATGAGCTGCCCGTAGGACTGCCAGCGGGCGTTGACCCAGGTGTCGGAGCCGGCGAGGAAACGGTCCGGGTGGCGCAGCATCAGCTCGCGCCACGCCGGGCAGAGCTGACCACCCTCGCAGGTCAGCCCGGGCCGGTACGACAGCTCCCCCATCAGGCCGGGATACCGCTGCAGCAGCGCCTCCACCTGCGCGGGCGGGGTGCCGCCGATGCCGGTGTGGGCCCAGATCAGCCGCAGCTTCTGCCCGCGCGACGGCGTGGCCTGCATCAGCAGGTCGATGGCGGCCTCGTCCACATGGGCCAGCACCACCAGCCCCTTCTCTTCGGCCAGGGCCATGAGCTGCTGCGCGACCGGGCCCCGGGCGTTGGCGCTGTCGTACAGGTGGAACTCGCCCAGACCTCGGTAAGGGCCGGCGGCGGTGCCGCGCTCCAGTTCGGTGCGCACCAGATCGACGATGGTCGGGTCGCGGAACCAGTTGTTGTAGTCGGCCCGGTTGCGGTAGAGCCGCACGAAGGGCACCACCGTCACGCCGGCAGCAGCCGCCTGCTCGCGCGCGGCCGCCAGGGCCCGGGTGCCGTCGTTCGGCCGCGAGTTGGCCAGCACGCCCCGCACGCCGCTCTCGCGCATGCGCTGCAGCACGTCCGGCAGCGGATGGGGGCAGCGGGCCGAGGGGGCCGGCGCGTGCACGCAGGCCTCGTCGTTGTAGTGCAGGTGGGCGTCGAACAGCGGGCCGCTGTAATCGGCCGCCGGCGCAGCCCCGACCGCCAGCCAGGCCACCGCCCCCAGCACCAGCGATGCGAAGCGGGCCGCGCTCCCCATGGCGTCAGCCCAGGTGGCGGGCGAAGAAGGCCAGCGTGCGCTCGCGGGCAGTGCGGGCGGCGTCGGCATCGAAGGAGCCGCGCTGGTCGCAGTTGAAGCCGTGGTTGGCCTTGTAGACATGCACCTCCACACCGGGCTGGTTCTGGCGGAAGGCCTCGACCGTGTCGAGCGGAATCCAGTGGTCCTGATCGCCGAAATGGGCCAGCACCGGCACCTTCGGCTGGCGGGCGGCATCGGGCTGGGCGGTCATGCCGCCACCGTAGTAGGGCACGGCGGCCGACAGGCCGGACAGGCTGCAGGCGGAGCGCCAGGTCAGCAGGCCGCCCCAGCAGTAGCCGACGATGCCGACCTTGCCGCTGCCACCGACCGCAGCATGGTCGATGGCGGCCTGGATGTCGGCCATCACGCCGGGCTCGGGCAGGCCGTCCACCGCGGTCTTGAAGCCGAAGCCGGTGCCCATGTCGGCTTCGGTGTAGCCCAGCTCGACATCGGCCTTGACGCGGTGGAAAGTGGCCGGGGCCACCACGAAATAGCCCTCGGCGGCATAACCGTCGGCCACCGAGCGGATGTGCGAATTCACGCCGAAGATTTCCTGCAGCACGACGATGCCGCCCTTGGGCGTGCCGGCCGGCTTGGCCACATAGGCGGGGAAGCTGTGGCCGTCGGCGGCCTTGAGGGTGAGGGTCTGACCCATGGTGTTGTTCTCCTGTGGGATATGCAAAGGCTCAGCGCTGCAGCAGGCGGCGCTGGACGAAGTCGAGGCGGTCCTGGCCCCAGAAAATCTCGCCGCCGATGACGTAACTTGGTGCGCCGAACACACCCGCATCGATGGCGGCCTGGGTGTGCGCGTCCAGGTCGGTCTGGGCCTGCGGCTCCAGGGAAGCCGCCAGGCGCTCGGCCGGCAGCCCCAGCTGCGCCAGCAGTTGCGCCAGCGTGGCGGGGTCGGCGATGTCGAGCTCGTGCACCCACACGGCCGACAGCACCTCGCCGGTGAGGGCCAGAGCGGCGTCGGTGCCGTCCTGCCGGTCGACGGTGCAGATCAGGCGCGCGGCCGGATCACCCGCCACCGGAAAGAACTTCGGCTGCAGGTTCAGCGGCAGCTGGAGCCACTTGGCGAAGCGCTCCATCTCCACCAGCCGGTAGGCCTGGCGCTGCGGCGCCCGCTTGGGCAACGGCAGGCCGCCCGAGACCGGGAACACGCGGCCGAGGTCCATCGGGCGCAGGCGGATGGTGGCGCCGGCATCGCGGGCCATGGACACGAAACGGGCGTGGCCCAGGTAGGTCCAGGGGCTTTGCGGGGCGAGGAAGTAGTCCACTGTGGGACGCATGGCGGGTCTCCCGGGCTGTTGTAATCGGTCCGTTGTCGAACCACGGCGAGCCCCGGTTTTTACGCGAAGCCCGCCGATCGTGCAGGAGGCAGGTTATGGATTCAAGTCAGGACAGCCGCCATGCCGGCGTGCTGCTGGTCACCGGCGGCGGGCGCGGCATCGGTGCCGCCACCGCGCGGCTGGCGGCCCGGCAGGGCTGGTCGGTGGCGGTGAACTACGCGCGCGATTCGCTGGCGGCCGACGAGGTGGTGCGCGCCATCCGGGCAGAGGGCGGACAGGCCATGTCGGTGCAGGCCGACGTGTCCGACGAAGGCCAGGTGGTCACGCTGTTCGAGCGTATCGACGCCCGCTTCGGCCGCCTCACCGGGCTGGTCAACAACGCCGGCGTGGTGGACGTGAGCGCCCGGGTCGACCAGATGGACGCGCAGCGCCTGCACCGCATGTTCGACATCAACGTGATCGGCTCGATGCTGTGCGCCCGCGAAGCGGTGCGGCGCATGAGCACGCTGCACGGCGGCGGGGGCGGCGCCATCGTCAATGTGTCAAGCGCGGCCTCGCGGCTGGGCTCACCGGGGCAGTACGTGGACTACGCGGCGGCCAAGGGCGCCATCGACGCCTTCACCATCGGCCTGGCCAAGGAGGTCGGCGCCGAGGGCATCCGCGTGAATGCGGTGCGGCCGGGCCTGATCGAGACCGACATCCATGCCTCGGGCGGCCTGCCGAACCGGGTGCGCGACCTGGCCTACACGGTGCCCATGCAGCGCGGCGGCACGGCCGATGAGGTGGCGCAGGCCATCGTCTGGCTGCTGTCGCCGGCGGCCAGCTACACCACCATGACCCTGATGGACATCTCCGGAGGACGCTGAACCATGAACCCCGTTGAAATGCCGCGCGGCCCGATCCGCATCTGGTGGGAAGACCTGGAGGTCGGCCAGGTGCGCGACCTGGGCAGCCTGAGCCCGACCCGCGAAGACATCCTGGCCTTTGCCGGCCAGTTCGACCCGCAACCGTTCCACCTGGACGACGAGGCCGCCCGGGCCTCGGTGTTCGGCGCGCTGTGCGCCAGCGGCTGGCACACCTGCGCCATGGCCATGCGGCTGATGGTGACCAACTTCCTGCACGAGACCTCCAGCCTGGGCTCGCCCGGTCTGGAAAGCCTGAAATGGCTGAAGCCGGTGTTCCCCGGCGACGTGCTGCGCCTGCAGCACACCATCACCGAGAAGCGCCCCATGAACAGCCGGCCCGACGTCGGCCTGGTGCGCACCGTCTGGGAGATGTTCAACCAGAAGGGTGAAAAAGTCCTCCACATGGAGGGCTACGGCATGTTTCGTCTGAAAGAACCGCCGCGCTCCGCCGCCCCACAATAGCGGCCATGGATTTCAAGCCGCTGATCACCCTGCTCGCCATCGTCAACCCGCTGGCGATCGTGCCCTTCTTCATCCACTACACGCAGGGCTTCAGCCGCAAGCAGCGGCAGCGCACCGTGCTGATTTCGGCCTGCAGCGCGTTTGCGGTGATTGCCACCTGCGCCATCGTGGGTCTGCAGATCCTGGAGTTCTTCGGCATTTCGCTGGCCAGCTTCCAGGTCGGCGGCGGCATGTTACTGCTGACCTCGGCACTGGCCATGCTGAACGCCCAGCCGGCCGAGGCCAAGGCCACCGAAGGCGAGATGCAGGACGCCTCGGCGCGCGCCTCGATCGCCGTGGTGCCGCTGACCATTCCGCTGCTCACCGGCCCGGCCACCATGTCCACCGTGGTGATCTATGCCGACCAGGCCAAGACCTTCCTGCAGCACGCCGCGCTGGTGGGCTACGGCGTGGTGATCGCGCTGGCCACCGCCGTGTGCTTCACCCTGGCCGAACCGATCGCGCGCTTCCTGGGGCAGACCGGCATCAATGTCATGACCCGGCTGATGGGCCTGATCCTGGCGGCGCTGGCGGTGGAGGTGATGGCCACCGGCCTGGTCAAGCTGTTCCCCGCCCTGCTCTGAAAACCCGAAGACCGACCCGAGGAGACCCATGATCCGCTGGAACGACGCCTGGACCTGGCTCGTGCCGCTGCTGGCGGCAGCCCTGCTGACCGGCGCCACCACCATGACGCCTGCCACCTGGCTGACCGCCGCCTGCGCAATCGCCCTGATCGGCGCGGTGATCGCCGCCGTGCACCATGCCGAGGTGGTGGCCCACCGGGTGGGCGAGCCCTTCGGCACGCTGGTGCTGGCGCTGGCCATCACGGTGATCGAGGTGGCGCTGATCATCTCCATGATGCTGGCCGGCGGCCCGGACAAGGCCACCCTGCCGCGCGACACCATCTTCTCGGCGGTGATGATCATCACCACCGGTGTGGTCGGCGTGTGCCTGCTGGTCGGCGGCCTGCACCACCATGAACAGAGCTTCCAGCTGGCCGGGGCCAGTTCGGCACTGGCCGCGCTGGTGTCGCTGGCCGGGCTGGTGATGGTGCTGCCCTCGTTCACCACCAGCGCGGGCGAAGGCATCTACACGGTCTCGCAGCTGGTGTTCGTGGCGCTCTCGTCGCTGGCCACCTGGGCGGTTTTCGTGTTCGTGCAGACGGTGCGGCACCGCGACTACTTCCTGCCGCCGGCCAATGCCTCGGACGAAGACCAGCACGCAGCGCCGCCCACCAACGCCCAGGCCTGGGCCAGTTTCGGCCTGCTGCTGGTGGCGCTGGTGTCGGTGGTCGGTCTGGCCAAGCAGCTGTCGCCCGCCATCGAAGCGGCGGTGGCCTCGGCGGGCGCTCCCAAGGCGGTCATCGGCATCGCCATTGCCATGCTGGTGCTGCTGCCCGAGACCTGGGCCGCCCTGCGCGCCGCCCGCGCCGACCGCCTGCAGACCAGCATGAACCTGGCCCTGGGCTCGGCCCTGGCCAGCATCGGCCTGACGATTCCGGCGGTGGTGATCGCCGCCGTCTGGCTCGACCTGCCGCTGGTGCTCGGCCTGAGCCCCAAGGACATCGCCCTGCTGGGCATCACCCTGCTGGTGAGCGCCATCACCCTGGGCACCGGGCGGACCAACCTGATGCAGGGCGCGGTGCACCTGGTGCTGTTCGCGGCCTTCCTGTTCCTGTCGCTGGTGCCCTGATGACCGCCGTGAACCGCCTGCTGGCGCTGCTGGGCACCCGGCTGCCCTTGATCCAGGCGCCCATGGCCGGGGTGCAGGGCGCAGCCCTCGCGGCGGCGGTGTGCGAGGCCGGCGCACTGGGTTCGGTGCCCGGCGCCACCCACACGCCCGACACCCTGCGGGCCGAACTGACCACGCTGCGCGCGGCCACCGACCGGCCCTGGAACATCAACTTCTTCTGCCACACGACGCCGGTGTTCGAGCCCGCGCGGGAAGCGGCCTGGCGGGCCACGCTGGCGCCCTTTCATGCCGAGGCCGGCATCGATGGGTCGCAGGTGCCACCCGGCGCCGGTCGCCAGCCCTTCAGCGCCGCGCTGGCCGATGCCCTGGAGCCGTTCGCGCCCCGGGTGGTGAGCTTCCATTTCGGCCTGCCGGACGCGGCGCTGGTGGCACGCATCAAGCGCTGGGGCAGCGTGGTGATGTCGTCGGCGACCACGGTCGAGGAAGGGCTGTGGCTGCAGCAGCACGGCGCCGACGTGGTGATCGCCCAGGGCCTGGAAGCCGGTGGGCACCGCGGGCATTTCCTGAGCGACGACCTGTCGCGCCAGATGGGCCTGATGGCCCTGCTGCCGCAGCTGGTGGCCGCGCTGAACGTGCCGGTGGTGGCCGCTGGCGGCATGGCCGATGCGGCCGGGGTGAGCGCCGCCATGGCGCTGGGTGCGGCCGGGGTGCAGACCGGCACGGTCTGGCTGTGCTGCCCGGAGGCCACCACCAGCGCGGTGCACCGCGCGGCGCTGACCGGGCCGGACGCCGCCCACACCGCGCTCACCACCGCCTTCACCGGCCGGCCGGCGCGCGGCATCGTCAACCGCGCCATGCGCGAGCTGGGCCACCTGCCCGCCACGGCGCCGGCCTTCCCGACCGCCACCGCCGCCATGGCGCCGCTGCGCAGCCACTGGGAGGCGCAAGGCCGGGGCGATTTCACGCCGTTGTGGGCGGGCCAGAACACGCGCGGCTGCCGCCCGGTGCCGGCGGGAGAGGTGGTCAACACCCTGGCCGCCGGGCTGACCCGGGGACCAGACCGCTAGTCGCGCAACCAGCGCCGCAGTCCGCCGGGGGTGCCGGCTTGCTTGAGGGTGTCGCGCGCCTCCTCCAGGGCCTGCGCCAGCGCTTCCACCGCGCCTTGCCGGGCCACCGCCAACGCATCTTCACTGATCGCCGACTCGGGCGGCAGCCCGGCCTCCCAGGCCAGGGACTGCTGGGCCGCAGCGCGCTCGCGCTCCAGGTCGGCCACCTGACGGCGCAGGACCACCAGCAGAGCGGTCAGCCGGGCGTCGTCCCACCCGCTGGCAGGCTGTGCCTGCAACACCTGCTGCTGCAGACGCAGCAAGGTGGGCAGATCGCCGCCGGCATGGGCCCGGTTGGCCTCGGCCATGAGGGCGGTCTTGCGGACGCGCTGCGCCGGGTCGGGCTCGCGGTCGGGGTGCAGGGCGCTGGCCAGCTGGCGGAACAGTCGGCGCAACAGGGTGGCGGGATCGTCCGGAGCGGCTGTGTCCGGAGTGCTTTCGTCCGGGAGTGGCAACGCCTGCGCAGGCTGCTGGCGGCGCTTCTCCCGGCGGGCCTGCCGGGCTTCGCGCCGGGCATCCCGTTCGTGGGTCTGCTGGCGCCAGCCTTCCACCCGCTCCTGCCAACCTGCGCGGTCCTGCGCCTGGCGCTCGGCCAGGGGAATGTCGCTGTGGCGGTCGTGGGCCTCGCGGGCCGTGGCGTCACCGCAGCCGGCCAGTTCGGTGGCCAGGCGGGCCAGCCGGACCAGCGCCGCCCGGCGATCGGCACCGGCGAGCTGCTTGCCGTCCAGGGCCTCGGCCAGCCGACTCGCCAGCCCCTGGCGGACCTGGTTCAGGGCGGCGCGGGTGGGCTCGGTGGCCATCTGGAGTGCCTGCCGGTAGCGCTGGCCCAGGGCCTGCAGCTCCGCCAGCTGGGTCTGCAGCCGGTCGATGCGCTGCAGCTGGCGGTTCCATTCGCGCACGGCCGCCGAGGTGCCTGGGGCTTCGCCGGCGATGGACAAGGTACGGTCGGGCATGGCGCTGGACTATATTGCCCCCTCGCTTTCACCGACCCGATCCATGGCCAAAGACAAGACCCTGTTCACCTGCAGCGACTGCGGCGGCACCTCGCCGCGCTGGATGGGCAAATGCCCGCATTGCAACGCCTGGAACACGCTGGTGGAGTCGGTGGCCGAATCGGCCAGCCCGTCGAAGAACCGCTTTGCCGCGCTGGCGCCGTCGGCCGAGGTGAAGTCGCTGTCCGAGATCGAGGCGCAGGACGTGCAGCGCACCCCCACCGGGCTGGACGAGCTGGACCGGGTGCTGGGCGGCGGCGTGGTGGAAGGCGGTGTCGTGCTCATCGGCGGCGACCCGGGCATCGGCAAGTCGACCCTGCTGCTGCAGGCGCTCGATGCGCTGCAGAAGCAGTCGCTCGACACGCTGTACGTGACCGGCGAGGAAAGCGGTGCCCAGGTGGCGCTGCGCTCGCGCCGGCTGGGCCTGGACGGCTCGCAGGTGAAGGTGCTGGCCGAGATCCAGCTGGAGAAGATCCTGGTCACGCTGGACGCGGTGCGCCCGGCCATTGCCGTGATCGACTCGATCCAGACGGTGTATTCCGAACAGCTCACCAGCGCGCCGGGTTCGGTGGCCCAGGTGCGCGAATGCGCCGCCCACCTGACCCGCGCGGCCAAGGCCAGCGGCACCGCCATCGTGCTGGTGGGCCATGTCACCAAGGAAGGCGCGCTGGCCGGGCCCCGGGTGCTGGAGCACATGGTGGACACGGTGCTGTATTTCGAGGGCGACACCCACAGCAGCTACCGGCTGATCCGCGCCATCAAGAACCGGTTCGGCGCGGTCAACGAGATCGGGGTGTTCGCCATGACCGAGCGTGGCCTGAAGGGCGTGAGCAACCCCAGCGCCATCTTCCTGTCGCAGCACGCCGAGCCGGTGCCGGGCAGCTGTGTGATGGTCACGCTGGAGGGCACCCGGCCCATGCTGGTGGAGCTGCAGGCGCTGGTGGACACCGGCGGGCCCTCGCCCCGGCGGCTGTCGGTGGGCCTGGAGCGCGACCGGCTGGCCATGCTGCTGGCCGTGCTGCACCGCCACGCCGGTGTGGCCTGCATGGACCAGGACGTGTTCGTCAATGCGGTGGGCGGCGTGCGCATCAGCGAGCCGGCGGCCGACCTGGCGGTCATGCTGGCCATCACCAGCAGCCTGCGCGGGCGGCCACTGCCCAAAGGGTTCATTGCCTTTGGCGAGGTCGGTCTGGCCGGCGAGGTGCGCCCGGCGCCGCGCGGCCAGGAGCGCCTGAAGGAAGCCGCCAAGCTGGGGTTTTCGGTGGCGGTGGTGCCGCGCGCTAACCTGCCGCGCAAGGCCGAGCGCGGCGGCACCGAACTCTTCCCCGGCATGACGGTGCATGGCGTGGACCGCATCGAGGAAGCGATGGACCTGGCCCGCAGCCTGGCCTGACCCGGGCCGGGGCGCCCCCCGATTGAGGGGAAAATCCCGCCCCATGACCGTTCAACGCACCCTCATCGCCCTGGCCGCTGCGGCCCTGCTGATCTTTGCCCACCGCCAGTACGGCTGGCCGGGTGTGGCGGCCGTCTCGGGCGGCCTGGTCATGTGGCTGCTGCTGCATGTGACCCGGCTCATGACCATCGTCAAGCGCGCGGCCAACCGGCCCATCGGCCATGTGGACAGCGCCGTCATGCTCAATGCCAGGTTGCACGCCGGCGACACCCTGCTGCATGTGATGGCCATCACCCGCTCGCTCGGCCAGGTGCTCACGCCCGAGGGCGAAGAACCCCAGGTGCTGCGCTGGACCGACCCGGGCGGCGCCTGGGTGGAGGCGCGGTTTGCAGCCGGCCGGCTGGCCTCCTGGGCGCTGCAGCGCCCGCCCGAGGTGGCCGAAGCCGTGCCCGATCCGGCCTCCGATGCACCGTAAAATCCGGCGGTTGCCCAAAGGGCATACCCCCTATTCCGACAGCCTCTTCAAAGGACCCCCATGAGCCCCATCGTTCCCTCGATGTCCGACCGCGACGGCAAGATCTGGATGGACGGCCAGATGGTGGACTGGCGCGACGCCAAGATCCACGTGCTGACCCACACCCTGCACTACGGCTGCGGGGCTTTCGAGGGCGTGCGGGCCTACAACACGGTGGGCGGCACCGCCATCTTCCGGCTGGAAGAACACACCGAGCGGCTGTTCAACAGCGCCAAGATACTGCGCATGAAGATCCCCTTCAGCATGGAAGAGGTGATGGAAGCGCAGAAGGCGGTCATCCGCGAGAACCAGCTGGAAAGCGGCTACATCCGCCCCCTGACCTGGATCGGCGACCGCAAGCTCGGCGTGAGCCCCAAGGGCAACACCATCCACCTGATGGTCGCGGCCTGGGCCTGGGGCGCCTACCTTGGTGAAGAGGGCCTGAAGCGCGGCATCCGCGTCAAGACCAGCAGCTACACCCGCCACCACGTCAACATCACCATGACGCAGGCCAAGGCGGTGAGCAACTACACCAACAGCATCCTGGCCAACATGGAAGCCACCGACGAGGGCTACGACGAAGCCCTGCTGCTCGACTCCAGCGGCTTCGTGAGCGAAGGCGCGGGCGAGAACCTGTTCGTCATCAAGAACGGCGTCATCTACACCCCCGACCTGTCGGCCGGTGCCCTGAACGGCATCACCCGCAACACGGTGTTCCACATCGCCAAGGACCTGGGCCTGGAGATCGTGCAGAAGCGCATCACCCGCGACGAGGTGTACATCGCCGACGAAGCCTTCTTCACCGGCACCGCCGCCGAGGTGACCCCCATCCGCGAGCTGGACCGCATCGAACTCGGCAAGGGCGACTACGTGGGCACCCGCGGCCCCATCACCGAGAAGATCCAGTCGGCCTTCTTCGACATCGTCAACGGCCGCAACCCCAAGTACGCCAGCTGGCTGTCCAAGGTCTGAAGGAGCCCGCCATGAGCCAAGGCACCGTCGAACTCAAGGCCAAAAACCTCAATGCCCACGGCGGGGTGTTCTGCCCCAGCCCGCTGGCCGACATGAAGCTCTGGAACAGCCACCCCAAGGTCTACCTGGACGTGGCCCGGACCGGTGAGGGCAAGTGCCCGTACTGCGGCACGGTGTACCGGCTGGCGGCGGGTGAGCAGGTGGCGCACGGGCATTGACCCACGGCCTCCCTGGGAGAAGCGGCTGGCCCATGGCGGGCGTGGATAATCCGCCGCGAGGCAATCAGTTGCCATAAAGACAACGACAGGGGAGAGGCATGATTCTGGTCACCGGCGGCGCCGGCTTCATCGGCGCGAACTTCGTGCTGGACTGGCTCGCACGCAGCGACGAGCCGGTGATCAACCTCGACAAGCTCACCTACGCCGGCAACCTGGAGAACCTGGCACCGCTGAAAGGCGATGCGCGCCACATCTTCGTGCAGGGCGACATCGGCGACAGCACCCTGGTGGCCGGGCTGCTGTCGAAGCACCAGCCGCGTGCCGTGGTGAACTTTGCGGCCGAGAGCCATGTGGACCGCTCCATCCACGGCGCGGAAGATTTCATCCAGACCAACATCGTCGGCACCTTCCGGCTGCTCGAATCGGTGCGGGGCTACTGGGGCAGGCTGGGCGATGTTGAGAAGGCCGCCTTCCGCTTCCTGCATGTCAGCACCGACGAGGTGTACGGCAGCCTGGCGCCCGACGCCCCAGCCTTCACCGAAAGCCACGGCTTCGAGCCCAACAGCCCCTACAGCGCCAGCAAGGCCGCCAGCGACCACCTGGTGCGCGCCTGGCACCACACCCACGGCCTGCCGGTGCTCACCACCAACTGCAGCAACAACTACGGCCCGCTGCACTTCCCCGAGAAGCTCATCCCGCTGATGATCGTCAATGCGCTCGCGGGCAAGCTGCTGCCGGTGTATGGCGACGGCATGCAGATCCGCGACTGGCTGTTTGTCACCGACCACTGCAGCGCCATCCGCCGCGTGCTGGAGGCGGGCCGCGTGGGCGAGACCTACAACATCGGCGGCTGGAACGAGAAGCCCAACATCGAGATCGTCCACACCATCTGCGCCCTGCTCGATGAGCTGCGCCCGCGCGCCAACGGCCAGTCGTACGCCACCCAGATCACCCATGTGAAGGACCGCCCCGGCCACGACCGCCGCTACGCCATCGACGCCCGCAAGGTCGAGCGCGAACTGGGCTGGAAACCGGCCGAGACCTTCGAGACCGGCATCCGCAAGACGGTACAGTGGTACCTCGATCACCCCGACTGGGTGGCCAACGTGCAGAGCGGTGCTTACCGTGACTGGGTGGCCACGCAGTACGCCGAGGGCTGCCTTTGAACATCCTGCTGCTGGGCGCCAACGGACAGGTGGGCTGGGAACTGCAGCGCAGCCTGGCATTGCTGGGCAACCTGCGCGCAGCCGACCGCAGCCAGGCCGACCTGGAGCATCCCGACCGACTGATGGTTCTGGTGGACCAAGTGCAACCGGATGTGATCGTCAACGCAGCGGCGCACACGGCGGTTGACCGGGCCGATTCCGAGCCCGATCGCGCTCACGCCATCAACGCCGAGGCCCCTGGCCTGCTGGCGCAGCTGGCAGCCGAGCGCGGCGCCTGGCTGGTTCATTACTCCACCGACTACGTATTCGACGGCAGCGGCACCCGCCCCTGGACCGAAGACGACGCCACTGGCCCGCTCAGCGTGTACGGCCGCACCAAGCTGGCGGGCGAGGAAGCCATCCGGGCCAGCGGCGCCAGGCACCTCATCTTCCGCACCAGCTGGGTGTATGCCTCGCGCGGCAACAACTTCGCCCGAACCATGCTTCGGCTGGCGGCTGAACGAGAAACCCTGCGGGTGATCGACGACCAGATCGGCGCGCCCACTGGTGCCGACCTGATTGCGGACGTCACCGCCCATGCCCTGCGGCAGGCCATGGCGCAGGGCATCACCGGCACCTTCCACCTGGCCCCTGCCGGCCAGACCAGCTGGCACGGCTACGCGCAGTTCGTGTTCGAGGCGGCGCGTGGCCTGAAGCCTGAGACGCCGCTGAAGGTGCAGACCGTGGAAGCCATTCCGACCACGGCCTACCCCACCCCGGCACAACGCCCGCTCAACTCACGTCTGGATACAACCCGGCTGCAGGCCACCTTCGGTTTGCTGCTGCCCCACTGGCACACTGGCGTGTTGCGCATGCTCCACGAGACCCTCTGACCACCATGACCGCACGCAAAGGCATCATCCTCGCCGGCGGTTCCGGCACCCGGTTGCACCCTGCCACGCTGGCCATCAGCAAGCAGCTGCTGCCGGTGTACGACAAGCCCATGATCTATTACCCGCTGAGCACGCTCATGCTGGCGGGCATCCGCGAGGTGCTGATCATCAGCACGCCGCAGGACACGCCGCGCTTCCAGCAGCTGCTGGGCGACGGCAGTGCCTGGGGCATGAACCTGCAGTACGCGGTGCAGCCCAGCCCGGACGGGCTGGCACAGGCGTTCCTGATCGGTGAGGCCTTTCTGAGTGGCGCGCCCAGCGCGCTGGTGCTGGGTGACAATATCTTCTACGGCCATGACTTTGCGCCGCTGCTCAAGGCGGCGGATGAGCAGCCCTCGGGCGCCACCGTGTTCGCCTACCACGTGACCGACCCGGAGCGTTATGGCGTGGTCGAGTTTGACGCCCAGGGCCGCGCACGCAGCATCGAAGAGAAGCCCGCCCAGCCCAAGAGCCCTTATGCGGTCACCGGCCTGTATTTCTACGACGCGCAGGTGGTGGATATCGCCAAGGCGGTCAAGCCCAGCGCGCGCGGCGAGCTGGAAATCACCTCGGTCAACCAGGCCTACCTGGAACGCAACCAGCTCACCGTGCAGATCATGCAGCGTGGTTATGCCTGGCTGGACACCGGCACCCACGACAGCCTGCTGGAGGCCGGCCAGTTCATTGCCACGCTGGAACACCGGCAGGGTCTGAAGATCGCCTGCCCGGAAGAGATTGCCTGGCGCGCCGGCTGGATCAGCAGCGAGCAGCTGCTGGCGCTGGCTGCGCCACTGCGCAAGAACAACTACGGCCTGTACCTCGAGCGGCTGCTGCAGGACCGCGTGATCGGGGGCCGTCCGTGAACCTGACCGTGGTGCCCACCGAGATTCCCGGTGTGCTCATCCTCGAGCCCAAGGTGTTCGGTGACAGCCGAGGCTTCTTCCTGGAGAGCTTCAACCAGGAGAGCTTCCGACAAGCCACCGGGCTGGACGTGAACTTCGTGCAGGACAACCACAGCCGCAGCCGCAAGGGCGTGCTGCGCGGTCTGCACTACCAGTTGCCTCCGCATGCGCAGGGCAAGCTGGTGCGTGTGGTCAGCGGCAGCGTGTTCGACGTGGCGGTGGACATCCGCCGGGATTCACCCACCTACGGCCGATGGGTTGGCGTCAGTTTGACCGCCGAAAATCACCGACAACTGTGGATTCCGCCGGGGCTGGCGCACGGGTTTCTGGTGACGAGCGAGTCGGCGGATTTTCTGTACAAGACCACCGACTACTACGCACCCAGCCACGAGCGGTCGATCGCCTGGGACGACCCGGCCATCGGTGTGGCATGGCCACTGGAGGGACAGCCCGAGCTGTCGGCCAAGGATGCAGCGGGCACGCCGCTGTCCGAACACTGAAGAACAACAACCCACGACAACCACCATGAGTTTCGAGAACAAGACGCTGGCCATCATCGGCCTGGGCTACGTCGGCCTGCCGCTGGCGGTTGAATTCGGCAAGCACCGCACTGTCGTCGGATTTGACATCCACGAGGGTCGGATTGCCGAGCTGCAATCGGGTCATGACCACACCCTGGAATGCAGCCCTGAACAGCTGGCAAGCGCCTCCCGCCTGAGCTACAGCGCGCAGCCTCAAGACCTTCAGGCCGCCCAGGTTTTCATCGTCACCGTGCCCACGCCGGTGGACCAGGCCAACCGCCCCGACATGACTCCGCTGGTCAAAGCCAGCGAGACGGTGGGCCGCGCCCTCAAGCGGGGCGACGTGGTGATCTACGAATCCACCGTCTACCCGGGAGCGACCGAAGAGGTCTGCGTACCCGTTCTTGAACGGATCAGTGGCCTGAAGTTCAACACCGATTTTTTCTGCGGCTACAGCCCTGAGCGCATCAACCCGGGCGACAAGGTCAACACCCTGACCACCATCCGCAAGATCACCAGCGGCAGCACCCCCGCCGTGGCAGCTGAGGTGGACGGCCTGTACCGGCAGATCATCAAGGCGGGCACCTGGCCCGCCAGCAGCATCAAGGTGGCCGAGGCCGCCAAGGTGATCGAGAACAGCCAGCGCGACCTGAACATCGCGTTCGTCAACGAGCTGTCGGTCATTTTCGACCGCATGAACATCGACACCACCGAAGTGCTGGAAGCTGCCGGGAGCAAATGGAACTTCCTGCCGTTCCGGCCCGGCATGGTCGGCGGTCACTGCATCGGCGTGGATCCCTACTACCTCACCCACAAGGCCGAGGAGCTGGGTTATCACCCGCAGGTCATCCTGGCGGGTCGGCGCATCAACGACAACATGGCCCGTTATGCGGCGCGCAGCGTGGTGCGGCGCATGCTTCAGAACGGCATCGACGTGGCCCGCAGCACGGTGGGTGTGATGGGCATCACCTTCAAGGAAAACTGTCCCGACATCCGCAACAGCAAGGTGGCCGATCTGGTGAAGGAACTGCGCTCGTGGAACGTGACGGTGGTGGTGACAGACCCGTGGGCCGATGCCGCCGAAGTGCGCGACGAATACGGCATCGAGCTCGGGCAGATAACACCCGAAACTCCGGTGGACAGCCTGATCGTCGCCGTGGGCCACCAGCAGTATCGAGAGCTGTCGCCCGCTGCCCTTCGGGCGCTGTGCACCTCGCACCACCAACCGGTGCTGGGCGACCTCAAGAGCCTCTTCGACCGTCACGACGCTGCCCGTCAGGGCTTCAGCGTGTTCCGCCTCTGACATCCAACCTCCAGCCACCCGCCCCATGAAGAACTTTGCCCTCGTCGGCGCTGCCGGCTACATCGCCCCGCGCCACATGCGTGCCATCAAGGATCTCGGCCATCACCTCGCCGTGGCCTACGACGTGAACGACTCGGTCGGCATCATCGACAGCATCTCGCCCCAGAGCGAATTCTTCACCGAGTTCGAGCGCTTCATGGAGTTTGCCCACCAGCTGCGCCGACAGCCCGCGACAGCCCTCGACTATGTGGCCGTGTGCTCGCCCAACTACCTGCACCACGCGCACATCGCAGCCGGCCTGCGCCTGGGCTGTGACGTGATCTGCGAGAAACCGCTGGTGCCCACCCCGGAACTCATCGACGAGCTGGCCCGGGTGGAGCAGGAAACCGGCCACCGGGTCTTCAACATCCTGCAGCTGCGCCACCACGAGGCCATCCTGGCACTGCGCGACAAGGTCGCCGCCGCACCGGTGGACCAGGTGTTCGACGTGGAGCTCACCTACATCACCTCGCGCGGCAAGTGGTACATGGAAAGCTGGAAAGGGGATCCGCGCAAGTCGTTTGGCGTGGCCACCAACATCGGCGTGCACTTCTACGACATGCTGCATTTCATCTTCGGCAAGCTCAAGCGCAATGTGGTGCACCACAGCGGCGAGGCCAAAGCCGCCGGTTATCTGGAATACGAGCGCGCCCGGGTGCGCTGGTTCCTGTCGATCGACGCCAACGACCTGCCAGCAGAGGTGAAGGGCAAGAAACCAACCTACCGCAACATCGACATCAGCGGCGAGCAGCTCGAGTTCTCTGAAGGCTTCACCGACCTCCACACCACCAGCTACCGCGAGGTGCTGGCAGGGCGGGGCTACGGCCTGGCCGATGCACGCCACTGCATCGAGACGGTCAACACCATCCGGCACGCCCCGGTGGTGCGCGGCGAGGCCGGTGAGGTCCACCCGTTCGTGGCGGGGCTGCGCTCGTGAACGACGTGACCATCCACCCCAGCGCCGTCGTCGACGAGGGCGCGCAGATCGGCGCCGGGTCGCGGGTCTGGCACTTCGTGCACGTGTGTGGCGGCGCCCGCATCGGCCAGGGTGTTTCGCTCGGGCAGAACGTGTTCGTGGGCAACCGGGTGGTCATCGGCGACCGCTGCAAGATCCAGAACAACGTGAGCGTGTACGACAACGTCACGCTGGAAGAGGGTGTGTTCTGCGGGCCGAGCATGGTGTTCACCAATGTGTACAACCCGCGCTCGCTGATCGAACGCAAGAGCGAATACCGCGACACCTTGGTCAAACGCGGGGCGACGCTGGGCGCCAACTGCACCGTGGTGTGCGGCGTCACCATCGGCGAGTTCGCATTTGTCGGCGCCGGCGCCGTGGTGAACAAGGACGTGCCCGCTTACGCGCTGATGGTGGGCGTGCCTGCACGGCAAGCCGGCTGGATGAGCGAATTCGGTGAGCGCCTGCCGCTGCCCGTGCAGGGCCAGGGCCGTGCAACCTGCCCGCAAACCGGTGCCGTCTATGTGCTGAACGACCGCAGCCTGCAAAAACAGGAGACATGACTCTCATGGAATTCATCGACCTCAAGGCTCAGTACCGGCAACTCAAGTCGGAGATCGACGCCGGCATACAGCGGGTGCTCGATCATGGGCAGTACATCCTGGGGCCCGAAGTGGCCGAACTGGAAGAGAAGCTCGCCGCCTACACCGGGGCACCGCACTGCATTGCCGTCGCCAACGGCACCGACGCCCTGCAGATCGCCCTGATGGCCCTGGGCGTAGGCCCTGGAGACGAGGTGATCACCCCCGGCTTCACCTACATCGCCACGGCCGAAACCGTTGCCCTTCTGGGCGCAAAACCGGTCTACGTGGACGTGGACGACCGCACCTACAACCTGGACCCGGCACTGATCGAAGCAGCCATCACGCCGCGTACCAAGGTGATCGTGCCAGTCAGCCTGTATGGCCAGTGCGCCGATTTCGACACCATCAACGCCATCGCAGCCCGGCACGGACTGACTGTCATTGAAGATGCGGCCCAAAGTTTCGGGGCCAGCTACAAAGGCCGCAAGAGCTGCAACCTCAGCACCATTGCCTGCACCAGCTTCTTCCCCAGCAAGCCGCTGGGATGCTATGGCGACGGCGGCGCCATCTTCACCCAGGACGCGGAACTGGCCCGGGTGATGCAGCAGATTTCACGGCACGGTCAGGACCGCCGCTACCACCATGTGCGGGTCGGCGTGAACAGCCGCCTCGACACGCTTCAAGCAGCCATCCTGCTGCCCAAGCTCGCCGTGCTGGACCATGAAATGGCACTGCGGCAGGCAGTGGCCACCCGGTACGACCGTCTGCTGACCGAAGCCGGCATCGACAGCACGCCTCAGGTGGAGCCGCACAACGTGAGCGCCTGGGCCCAGTACACCATCCGCGTCGACCACCGCGAACAGGTGCAGGCCCGCCTGAAGGATGCCGGCGTTCCGACCGCGGTGCACTACCCGATCCCGCTCAACCGCCAGCCGGCCGTGGAAGACCTGAGCGCCGTGCTCCCCGTCGGCGACCGCATTGCACAGCGAGTGATGAGCCTGCCCATGCACCCGGGTCTCGACGCCTCGTCGCAGGAACGCGTGGCCCTGGCGTTGGGCCAGGCACTCGCGCCCGTCTGACTTTTCCCTCTTTATCAACAAGGACTCAACATGGACATCCGTGGAAAAAAATTCGTGGTGGTCGGCGGTGCCGGCCTGATCGGCTCGCACACCGTCGACCGCCTCCTGCAGGAGGACGTCAAGGAAATCGTGGTGTACGACAACTTCGTGCGCGGGACCCGCGAGAACCTGGCCAACGCCTTGAGCGATCCGCGTGTCCGCATCTACGACGTGGGCGGCGACATCATGCAGACCGACATCCTGCAGTCCGCCTTTGAGGGTGCTGACGGGGTGTTCCATCTTTCGGCCCTGTGGCTGCTGCAGTGCCACGAGTACCCGCGCACCGCGTTCGACGTGAACGTGCGCGGCACCTTCAACGTGATGGAAGCCTGCGTGGCCAAAGGCATCCAGCGGCTGGTGTATTCGTCCTCCGCTTCTGTGTATGGCGATGCCGTGCAGGAGCCCATGACGGAAGACCATCCGTTCAACAACAAAAACTTCTATGGCGCCACCAAGATTGCCGGCGAAGCCATGCTGCGGGCTTTCCACCACCGCTATGGCCTGAATTTTGTCGGCCTGCGCTACATGAACGTGTACGGACCGCGGCAGGACTACCACGGTGCCTACATCGCCGTGATCATGAAGATGCTGGACGCCATCGACCGTGGCGAGAGCCCCACCATCATGGGAGACGGCTCCGAGGCCTTCGACTTCGTGGCCGTGGAGGATTGCGGCCTGGCCAACGTGTGCGCCATGAAGGCCGACGCTGTCGACTCGTTCTACAACGTGGGCACCGGCAAGCGTACTTCGCTCAAGGAACTGGCCGAGATGCTGATCCAGCTGACCGGCTGCACCAAGCCCATCCAGTACGCGCCGCGCAGCCAGGCCACGCTGGTGCGCAACCGCATCGGTTCGCCGAAGAAGGCATCCGAAGAAATCGGCTTCACCGCGCACATCGATCTGCTCGATGGCCTGAACCGCCTGATCGAATGGCGCGCTTCGCACAAGGCCGAAGTGGAAGCCCGCCGCGCTGCCGTGTCGCGCTGACCCCGGGAGACGGCATCCATGTGCGGAATCACCGGCGTGCTCCACCTCAACGGGGAGTCCGCTGCGCCCGTTGTCCTCAAACGGATGACCGACGCCATCGCCCATCGCGGGCCTGATGGCGACGGCATCTACACCGACGGGCCTGTGGGCCTGGGCCATCGGCGCCTGGCGATCATCGACCTCAGTCCGGCCGGGCACCAGCCCATGGCCACTGAAGATGGCCGGTTCGTCATGGTCTACAACGGCGAGATCTACAACTTTCAGGAGTTGCGGATCGAGCTGGAAGCGTTGGGCCACCGCTTCCATTCCCGTACCGATTCAGAGGTGGTGCTGAAGTCGCTGGCCCAATGGGGACCGGACGCGCTCAACCGCTTCAACGGCATGTTTGCGCTGGCCTTGTGGGACAAGCTCAAGCACGAGCTGTTTCTGGCCCGCGACCGCTACGGCATCAAGCCGCTGTACCACGCGCATGTGGCAGGCCGCATTCTGTTCGGCTCGGAGATCAAGGCCATCGTGGCCAATCCGGCCTACCGGGTCGACATCAACAAGGAAGGTTTGCTGGAGTACCTCACCTTCCAGAACTTCTTCACAGACCAGACGCTGTTCAAGGATGTCAAGCTGCTGCCGGCCGGCACCTGGTTGCGCATCGGCCTGGATGGCAGCGCCGTCAGTCACCGCTATTGGGACTACTGCTTCGAAGAGCCCGAGAGCCCTCGGTCCGAGGCCGAATACGTCGAAGAGCTTGATCGACTTTTCCACCAGGCTGTGAGCCGCCAACTGGTCAGCGACGTGGACGTGGGCGCCTACCTGAGCGGCGGCATGGACAGCGGATCCGTCACGGCCATTGCCGCCAGGCAGTTGCCCTACATCAAGTCGTTCACCTGCGGTTTTGACCTCAACTCCGCATCGGGCGTCGAGATGGGCTTCGACGAGCGTGAGGCCGCCGAGTACATGTCCTACGTGTTCAAGACCGAACACTACGAGATGGTCCTCAAGGCGGGCGACATGGAGCGCGTCATGCCCCGGCTGGCGTGGCACATGGAAGAGCCCCGGGTGGGCCAGAGCTACCCCAACTTCTATGCGGCCCAGCTGGCCAGCAAGTTCGTGAAGGTGGTGTTGTCCGGCGCCGGTGGCGACGAGATGTTCGGTGGTTACCCCTGGCGTTATTACCGGGCCGTGGTGAACGACGACTTCGACCATTACATCGACAAGTACTACGGCTTCTGGCAACGGCTGATCCCTGGCGACCAGATGCAGGGCCTGCTGGCGCCCATGTGGAACGACGTGAAGCATGTGGACACACGCGGCATTTTCAGTGACGTGTTCTCGACCCACGCCGCCAACTTCACGCGGCCAGAGGACTACATCAACCACTCGATGTACTTCGAGGCCCGCACCTTCATGCATGGCCTGCTGGTGGTCGAAGACAAGCTGAGCATGGCGCACTCGCTAGAAACCCGCGTGCCCTTCCTGGACAACGACCTGGTCGACTTTGCGATGCGGCTGCCCGCCAGCATGAAGCTGGGCAACCTTGGCGAAGTGGTGCGGCTCAACGAGAACGAGCCCGGCAGCAAGACGGCGCGTTACTTCGAGAAGACGCGCGACGGCAAGCTGCTGTTCCGCAAGGCCATGGAGCGTCACATTCCCCAGAAGATCACGCACCGGGAGAAGCAGGGCTTCTCAGCGCCGGATGCGAGCTGGTTCAAGGGGGACAGCATCGATTACGTGCACCGAATGATCTGCACCAAGGACGCAGACATCTACAACTTTCTCGACTATCCGGCGGTTCAAGGCCTTGTCAATGACCACCTGGAAGGCCGAGACAACCGTCGCTTGTTGATCTGGAGTCTGCTGAGCTTGGAGAAGTGGTGCGCTACGTTCTTGAAATGACACCATGGACACGATGAATCGACGTGAAGACCAGATTCGCCCGATCCGGGATGTACTGAGCATATGCCGCAGGCATACCGATCTGATCTGGGAAATGGCACGGCGCGAGATCGCGGATCGATATGCAGGACAGGCACTGGGTGTCTTCTGGGCGTTTTGTCATCCGATCTTTCTGATCTCGCTGTACGTCTTTGTCTTCGCCTTCGTGTTCCGGCAGAAGGTGGGCGGGACTGTCGATCTTCCGCTGGACTACACCGCTTACCTGCTGTCCGGCATCGTTGCATGGCTGGGTATCCAGGATGGCCTTGTAAAGAGTTGCACCATCATCACGTCCAACACAGCACTTGTTAAACAAACGGTATTCCCACTTGAGGTACTCGTCATCAAGTCGATGGCGGTATCACTGTTTCCCCAGACTATCTCCCTGCTTTTGCTGGTTGCGTACGTGCTCTACACCCATGGCAGCCTGCATCTGACCTATGCGTTGCTGCCACTTCTGGTGCTTCTTCAGCTGCTAGGCATGGTGGGTCTCGCTTTCATCCTGGCGCCAGTCGGCGCCTACATCCGCGACGTCAAGGATGTTGTCCAGCTGTTTGCATCGGCAGGCGTGTATCTGTTGCCTGTTTTCTATCTGCCTGCTTGGGTACCTGAGCTGTTTCGGCCTTTGATCTACCTGAACCCATTCAGCTACATCATCTGGTGTTATCAGGACGCGTTGTACTTTGGCCGATTCGAGCACCCTTGGGCATGGCTGGTAACCATATGCATCAACACGATCATCTTCTGGCTGGGGTATAGGGTCTTCCGCAAGCTGAAGCCAGCGCTGGGGAATCTTCTGTGACAGGGTCTCAGGACATCGCTATCCGGGTCACCGGACTCGGCAAAACATACCGGCGTTACCGCAGAACGCTGGACATGGTGCTCGAAGCTTTGGACGGTCGCCCACGACACTCGCCATCCCATGCGCTGACAGACATCAACTTTGATGTCCGGAAGGGGGAGGTCGTCGGCGTCATTGGTCCTAATGGCGCGGGCAAGAGTACTCTGCTGAAGATCCTCGCCGGAACCCTGGATCGCAGCGCAGGCGAAGTGGACATCAAAGGACGCGTATCCGCCATCCTTGAGTTGGGGACAGGTTTCCACCCTGACTATTCCGGAAGAGAAAATATTGTCCTCGGCGGGATGTGTCTTGGCATGAGCCGGGAAGAAGTGATGTCGAAGATGGACTCCATCATCGAATTCAGCGAGATGGAGGCGGTGATCGACCAGCCCTTTCGCACCTATTCCAGTGGCATGCAGGCTCGCTTGACCTTCTCGACGGCGATCAGCGTCACCCCCGACATCTTTATTGTGGACGAGGCGCTGGCAGCTGGTGATGCGTACTTCGTCAACAAGTGTTTGGCACGCATGAAGGAGATCTGCATGTCTGGGGCGACCGTCTTTTTCGTGTCGCACTCGACAGACATTGTTCGGAGGCTTTGTAACAGGGCTTTGTACATTAGCGCCGGCAGACTCATCGGCAACGGGTCCGCAATCGACGTCTGCGGTCTCTATGAGGCTGAGGTCCTGGCCGACGCATCGCGACGTCACCTGTCGATGGAAAGCGGACGTGGGCAAAAATCGCGCGCCGGCTCGACCGACATCCGATGTATCGAGATTCGAGATGTCCATGGAAGGCCTTGCCGAGCCTTCCAGCAACACGATGCATTGGCGATCGATATTCAGGTCGAGACCGACAGGGAAATCGACAACCCGGCCATCTGGCTCAAATTCATGCGCAATGACGGGGTACTAGCGACCAGTTGGCTCAGTCACGAGCCCAAGTTTCATGAGATCGGTTCCCTCGAACCCGGAAGTACAACCATACGGATCCTGATTGAGGATTTGCTTTTGGGCGACGGCACATTTTTGGTGAGTGTGGGATTGTTCCCTCGTAAGGAACGTGAAGAAACAGCCTTCTACACGGATCCGCTGGTTCTTTGGGAGCGTTGCGCAGCCATCGACGTAAGGCGAAAAGGGCGGCCGCTGTCAACGATCTTTGACCAACCGGTTTCGAACGTCTTCACCCTGCAGACGCAGCAGATATCAACCTCACAACATGACCCAAATTGACATTAATGAATCCGAACGGCGTGAGCGGGAGGTCGAGGATCTCATGGCTCACCGTTACAACCGGGACTACCACAATCCACCCATCATGGCGTCTCATTCCAAAGCCTTCGTAGAGTACGTCGCACGTTTCGTGCGCCCTGGAGACCGGATTCTCGATCTCGGATGCGCATCCGCGTCGCTATGGCCGCTCTTCAAATCGCTTTTACCTGCAGATGTAACCATCGCGGGCGTCGACTTGTCACCCAAGATGCTAGATGTAGCAAGGGCCAGTTATCCGGACAGTGATTTTCGTGAGGGCAGTTTCCTGGCGGTTCCTCACGGACCCGGAGAGTTCGATGTGGTGATCGTGTCATCCGCGTTCCACCATATCAACGACTCTCTCCTCGCTCCCAGCCTCAAGGAGGTCCACCGTGTCCTCGACGAGCACGGCCTTCTGATAGGCAGAGAGCCATTGATGTCGGAGCGACTATCGGATCGTGGCGGCTGGTTCGCAGGAGCATTGATGCACCTTCGACATCTGGCCTATCGGCTGAGCGGCACTCGGGAATACCCTGAGCCAGACCCGGGTCCAGACCATCACGCCTATCACCCAAAAGAGTTCCTCCGATCAATCGACCAAGTATTGACCGTCGTTGACGTCGAGTTCCGCAACCCTGCGAGTCTGTTCCTCGCCCGGGTACATCACCCTGCCGTAGTGAAACTCGCTCTGCACCTGGACGACTTCATCAAGCACCGCGAAGGTCAAGAGGTGCACTATGCCGCTCGCAAGAATTTCTCTACGGCGGCCGACGTGAACAGTTGCATCGAGAAGGCACTCCTGGAAAACAAGCTTGGCGAGGAAGAACTGAAGGCCTTCATGGTGCAGGTCGCGGCCACTGCCCAGGTAATCGAGCGCGAACTTCAATCCTCCGAAACCCAATGGAATCGTTGAACAAGGTCCTCAGTCCCGAAAACGATCGGTGGCTCAGAGAGTTCGTCGCCACCCACGGCAGGTCACCTGTGATCCTGCTGATCGGAAACATCGCCAACAACGGTTACAACAACGCAAAGATCTTGTCAGAGGCTGGCTTCGATTGCGATGTGATCTGCTACGACTACTATCACATGATGGGCTGCCCCGAGTGGGAAGACGCAGACCTTTCAGGGCGGCTCAATGATGATTTCAGACCCAACTGGACAGCCATGGACCTTGGGGGATTCCAGCGCCCCAAGTGGTTTGCCCAGGGTCCGCTGAAGACGTGCATCGACTACCTGTGCGCGCGTCGCGACGGTGCTGCATCGGCTGCGGAGCTCTGGAGAAAGCTCCAGGTCTACTCGCGGTGCATGCCACCGCAGAACATTCAGGATGTACTGACGCTTCTCGAACCGCTGGCGAAGCGGGCGTACTGGAGACTGGTAAACAGCCTCCCGAGACCATTGGCGCGAGTCCTGTCCTATTCGGTCAGATCCGTGAAGAAGTTGATACACGGTCAGTCGATCTCCACAGCACCAGATCTGACATTCCAGGAAAGAGCCGACCGGCTGATCGCCGAGTTCAGGCGCCAGTTCCCCGACCGGGCCGACCAGCTCAGCATGGAAGACCTGCATCCATACGGGCACATGTTCCATGAGTGGCGGCGACTGCTTGGACATTACGACATCGTCATAGGGTTCTCCACAGATCCCTTTCTTCCGCTGCTCGATGGAAGAAGTTATTTCGCCATAGAGCACGGCACCCTGAGGACGATCCCATTCGACGACAACGGTCAGGGTCGCAGAACGGCACTGGCCTACAACCAGGCTGCGCACAGCTTCGTGACGAACTTTGACTGTGCAGGCAGCGCCGAGAAACTGGCTCCGGGTCGGTACACATTGATCAACCACCCCTATGACGAGGATCGTGGCCTCACTCTGTCGGGGTCCGATAAGCTCAGGCGAGAGCTGTGCGAGAGGCTCGACGCCGACTTTCTGATCTTCCACCCGACCCGACATGACTGGGTGGAGGGCACCGGCTTTGCTGACAAAAAGAACGAAGTCCTGCTTAAAGCCTTTGCACAAATGCGCGCGCAGGGCTTGCGAGTGGGTCTGGTGGCTTGCGAATGGGGAGCGAATGTTGTCCAGAGCAAAAAGCTGCTTCGCTCCCTGAGCTGCAACCGTCACGTTCACTGGGTCCAGCCGATGGCGATCGTACCGTTTGAACGGATGTGCAGGGCCTGCGATGTTGTCGCAGACCAGTTCAAGCTCGGTGCCTTCGGCGGCGTCGTCTTCAAGGCGATGGCGGTGGGGGCGCCCATACTGACCTATCTGAACGAATCGCAGGCTACTCGGCAGTATCCGATGAGTCCGCCCGTGATCAACTGCAGAACAACCGAGGACGTACTGACCCATCTGCTGCCGCTGATGACCGACCGGGAATCACTGTCCGCCATCAGCCAAGAAACCCGACGCTGGGTCAAGCTTTATCACGGCAAGGCAGAAACTGTGAATGCGCAGGTTGATCGGTTCCGCTTGCACCTGAGCGTTTCCGCGCGTGCACGGTCATGAATCTGCGCACTTGGATAAGGGGTCTGGCCGCTGGCGGCGTTCAGGCGGTCGTCCTTCTGCTGGCAGTACTCTGTTTGCCAGTACGGCTTGGACTGAGGTTGTCGGGCCGTCCACAAACCAGCTACTGGACGGGAGTGCCCATCCTCACGCTGGTCCAGAAAGCTGAAAGCGAGCGGCTCACTGGGGCCAAGGTGGTGGTAATCGTCAGATATACCTACAGGCTTTCGCAGGACTTCGACATTGTGTTGACTGACTTCTGCAGAGGAAGGGCGTGGCTTGCGTTTCCACTGTCCGGGCTCGCAATCCTGTGGATGATCTGTACGGCGTCGAGGGTACACACCTTCGCCGACGGAGGAATCTTGCCTGGGGTGCATAAACACCGAATCGCTTTTGCCGAACTGTGGCTCTACAGGCTCTTCCGCATCCCGCATATTGTCTGGACCTACGGCGCAGATGTACGAACCCGCCAGACGACCATGGCCTTGGGCAGTCCGAACTGCTGCACTGATTGCACGCGTGTCGGAACCGCATGCATGTGCGATGACCGTGCGGGCAGCGACAACATGCAGAGGCTCAAAAGAGCTGGGTCCATTGTCTTCTCGATGGGCGACATGCTTGAGTACACGCCCGGCAGCCGGAATGACTTGTTCTTTTGGCCGCTGGACATTGACGGTCGCCATCGGCCACTACCGAAAAAGAAAAGCAGCACCATCGAACCCGATAGACCCTTGCGCGTGGTGCACGCTCCCAACCGCCGGGAGTTCAAGGGCACACGCTATCTGGAAGCGGCGGTGGCCGAGCTGCAGGCCGAGGGCGTACCCATCGAGCTGGTGATGGTTGAAAAGCTGCCCAACCACGAAGCACTGGCGGTTTACCGTACGGCCGATGTGATCTTTGATCAGTGCCTGATCGGCTTTCACGGGTACTTTGCCCTGGAAGCCATGGCACTGGGCAAACCGGTCATGTGCTTCATCCGCAAACCGGAACAATATCTGCTCGAACCGCAGGAGTGCCCCATCATCAACACCCACGTTGACACCCTGCGCGACGACCTGCGCCACCTGGTGCTGACGCGGGACCAGCTGGCCGGCATCGGCCAGCGTGGGCGCGCTTATGTCGAACGCCACTACTCCCGCGAGGCTTTCGCGGGACGTCTGCAGCGCGCCTATCAGGATCTAGGAATCACCCCATGACCACTCTCGTGATCGGAAGCACCGGCTACATGGGCCGGCATCTCATGGCCGGGCTGGCCGCAGCCGGGCTGCCGGCGGCCGGCGCCAGCTCTTCGGACGGTACCGGCATCCACCCCGATACCGGTCTGCTGCCGGATTCCTTTGCGGTGCCGGCCGGAACCGGTGCGGTGGTCTACATGGCCCAGTCGCCCCGCTACCGGGACCCGGAGCAGGCATCGCACGTGCTGGCCGTCAATGTGGTGTCGGCGGTCAGGGCGGCGGTGGCAGCGCGCAAGGCCGGTGTCCGACGGTTTGTCTATGTGTCCACCGGCACGGTGTACGCACCTTCGTTCGAACCACTCACCGAGTCGGCGCCGGTGCGCGGCGCCGACTGGTACAGCCTGAGCAAGATCCAGGGCGAACAGGCCATTCAGATGTTCCGCGACGACATGGACGTGCACGTGGTGCGCCCCTTCGGGGTTTATGGTCCGGGCCAGACCGGCCGTCTGGTGCCAAATCTGATGGCATCGATTCAGGAAGGCCGCACCATCACCCTGCAAGGGCGACGGGATGACCCCAGCGATGCTGACGGGCTGCGCATCTCGCTGTGCCATGTGGACGACGCCACCCGCATCCTCATCCACCTGATTCAGCATGGAGGCCCTGCCTGCCTCAATCTGGCGGGCGAGCAGGCGGCATCCATCCGGACACTGGCGACCCTGCTGGGTGAACTGCTGGGTCGGCCCCCGGTCCTGGCGGCGGCAACCGCACTCAGGAACTTCGACCTGGTGGCCGATATCGGTTTGTTGCGCCAGAGCCAGCCGATGGTGTTCACGCCGTTGCGCCAGGGGCTGGCGACCCTCATGGACAAGGCGGAGAACGTTTCATGCTGACAGCCACACAGGCCGGTTTTTCCACTGCCGACGGAGAGATCCGCCGCTACATCGAACTGACACCGGCGTCCCAACCGGAGAAAGCCTGGCAGGAGCGTCAGGATGCGTCGGTGGACGAATACCTGGACCACACCGAAGAAGTCCCGGCCGAGATCGAGACCCTCTACGACCTCTTCGACTGCTTCATTTCCGCGTGCCTGACCGACCGCCGCGAACAGAAGGTGCTGGATGTGGGCTGCGGCATACGCAGCGACTGGCCCCACTATGTGCGCTCGTTGCGCAAAGGCATGCCGGTGACCGGGAATGTGTATGTCGGGCTCGACCCCATGAGCCACAACCTCGAGAAGCGGGACTACCCCTTCGTGGCGGGGCGGCTGGAAGACCTGCCAGGAACCTTGACCCATCCATTCGATGTTTTCCTGTTCTCGACCTCGCTGGATCACTTCCAGGATCTGTCCGTCACTGCGCAGACGGTGCGCAGCCTGGCCCGCCCAGGCGCACTGGCCATCTTCTGGGTGGGCCTTCACGACCAGACACTGGTGGCCGAGCACGTGGGCGCCCAGATCTTCCAGAAGCTCTATGGCTCGCTGCATCCCCTGCGGTTCATCCCGCGCTTCCTGGAGACGCTGGTCAAGATACCGGTCAAGTACTTCTGGTTGCTGCGGCGCCGACGTGACATGCGTTCCGGTGTGCCACTGGACAAGCTGCACTTTCATTACTTCACCCAGAAAAGTCTGGCTGAAACGCTCCCCCTTTTCGGCAGCGTGGAGAGGTACATCCACGTCCTGGGCACCAACAGCGTCTTCGTCTGTGTGCGGATGCCCTGAAGCCACAGGGGCCGTCTGATGGCGCTGCGACGCTTCCTGCGCGACAGTGCTCTGTACGGCGCGGCCAACCTGGTGGCGCGGGGCATGGTGTTCCTGCTGCTGCCGATCTACACCCAGGTCCTGTCCCAAGGTGAGGTGGGTGCCTTTGAATGGCTCAGTGCGGCCAGCCTCACCCTGCTGGCCCTTCTGCCGCTGGAAGTGACACAGGCGCTCGCACGGCTGCGCACACAGGATCTGACGCCCGAAGACGTGCAGCGCCAGTCCCGCACCGCCTTCAGCTTCACGCTGCTGATGCTCGGCGGGTTTGCCTTGCTGACGACCTTGCTGTCCGGCAGTCTGGACATGGGGCCTATGTCACGGATGTCGCCCAGCCTGCTCATTGCTGCTGCCGTGCTGCTGCTGGTCAACGGCTGGCTGTACTTCGTGCAGAACGAACTGCGCTGGGGTGCGCGTGCAGACCGCTATGCGCTCACCTCCATCGTGACGGCCGCCGTGACTGCGTTGACCGCCGTGCTGATGCTGGTGGTGGTGGAAGCCGGCATCCTTGGCCTGTATTTCGCCATGATCCTGGGGAGCGCATGCGGGGCAGCGCTCGCCATGCGCAGCCTGCCGTATCTGCTGCAGTTCCGCCTGAACCGCGCTGAACTGGCACCGCTGCTGCGCTTTTCGATTCCGCTGGCGATTTCCAGCGTGACCATCATCCTGGCAACGACGGTGGATCGGCTGCTGGTGGCGCAACACCTGAGCCTCGAGGCGTTGAGTGTTTATGGTGTGGCCATGCGCGTGGCGGCCATTGCCATGCTGGCCTTCCAGGGGTTTCAGCTCGCGGTGCTGCCGGCCACGGTCGGTCAGGGGCAATCCGGGCAGCGAGAGGCACAGCTGGAAAGATCATTCCGCGTGTTCCTGATGATCGCCATCAGCGTGGCGTTGATCCTGTCGGCCGCATCTCCCTGGGTGCTGACCCTGCTGGCGGCACCCGCCTACGGATCGGCGCAGGCTTACGTACCGGTCTTGCTGGTGGGGACCGTTGCGGGCGCTGCGTACCCGTTCGCACCCGGTCTCTGGTTGACCGGGCGCTCACGTGCCATGGCGGGTCTCGGGATGGTGCTGGTGGTGGTGGGTCTGGGTCTGAGCAGCTGGCTGATTCCCTGGATCGGCATCATGGGCGCTGCGCTGGCGTACAGCGCCACAGGGCTGGTGTATGCGGCACTGATGTTCTGGGCCAGTGACAGGGTGTTTCCAGTCGGCCGCCCGTATGCCCGGCTGGCCATCACCGTCGTGCTCTTCATGCTGGCAGCAGCCGCACAGACCTGGGCCGCAGCCGGGAACTGGCCGGTGGTCTGGCGGCTGTCGGCTGCGTTGCTGCTGCTGCCATTGCTGGCATGGTTGCTGACCGATCAACGGGACCGCCAGCAACTGGGGCAGTGGATCCATACCTTCCGGCGTCGATGACCCCATGAACCCCTCACACCCCCGCATCCTTCACTGCGCCCATCTGGTGGGCGGACAGGCCACCAGCCTTGCGCGAGCCGAGCGGCTGCTCGGCGCGCAAAGCCGGGCCGTTTCGTGGCAGCCCTCGGTCTTCGGCTATCCGGCCGACGAGATCCTGTGGCCCGAAGGCGCCGGACTCGTCACCCAGGAGGCAGCGCGCTGGCGCCTGCTGGCGCGGGCGGTGCGGGACTTCGACGTCATCCACTACAACTATGGTGCACCCATCCTCAACTGGGGTGCGCTGGATGGCCGCCACAAGCGCATGGCGGGGGGCTTGGGCGGGGTCTACGCTGCATTCAACCGGTCGATCGAGCTTCCGCTGGTCAAGCGCATGGGCCGGGTGGTGGCGGTCACCTACCAGGGGGACGATGCGCGTCAGGGGGACTACTGTCGCGAGCACTTCGACATCACGTTTGCGCGGGAGGTGGATGAAACCTACTACTCACCCGCCATCGATGACGCCAAGCGCGATCGCATCGCGCGGTTTGACCGACATGCCGACCTGATCTACGCGCTCAATCCCGATCTGCTGCACGTGCTGCCGGGAAGGGCACAGTTTCTTCCCTACGCCCACATCGATCTGGACGCGTGGAGCCCGGTTCAGGACAACGGACGTCCGGTCGACGCGCCGCCTCTGCTGGTGCATGCGCCCAGCCACCGGGGCGTCAAGGGCACCCGCTACATGCTGGAGGCGCTGGAGCGACTCCGACAACAAGGGGTGGCATTCGAGCTGCAGCTGGTGGAGGGCTTGACCCAGAGTGAGGCAAGGCGGGTGTATGAGCGGGCCGATCTGGTCCTAGACCAGTTGCTCGCCGGCTGGTACGGCGGCTTCGCCGTGGAAGTGATGGCATTGGGCAAACCCGTTATCTGCTACCTGCGCCACAGCGACTTCAGCTTCTTGCCGGAAGGCATGGCTGCCGACATGCCCATCATCGACGCATCGCCCCTGAACATCGAGGCGGTGCTGCGAGACTGGCTGACCCGACCACGGTCACAGCGGATTGAACAAGGTCTCAAGGGACGACGCTATGTCGAACGTTGGCACAACCCGGGCCTGATCGCAGCCCGCTTGCTGACCGACTACAGGCGGGCACTCCAGGCTCGGCAGCCTGGCGCTTAGGCCTCGGCGGCCCGATACACCCAGTCCACCACGCTGTCGGCCGGCTGAAAGCCCTGCACCAGCCGACACAGCAGGGTGCGGATGGCGGGAATGTCGTTGCTGTCCATCGCGTGCTGCATCTGGACCAGCAGAGGCTCCAGCTCGGACCAGTCCAGGCAGTCCTCGTGGGCCTTCATGATGCGCGGGTGCGTCGTGGTTTGCGGGTTGTCGCCGATCAGCAGCTCCTCGTAGAGCTTTTCTCCGGGCCGCAACCCGGTGATCCGGATCTCGATCTGGCCATCAGGCTGGTCCGCCGACTTCACCTGCAGGCCCGACAGTTCCACCATGCGGCGGGCCAGGTCGGCAATGCGCACCGGCTCGCCCATGTCCAGCACGAACACGTCCCCGCCCTCGGCCATGGCGCCGGCCTGGATGACCAGCTGGGCCGCCTCGGGGATGGTCATGAAGTACCGGGTCATCTCGGGGTGGGTGAGCGTGATGGGGCCGCCGGCTGCAATCTGCTGGCGGAACAGAGGCACCACCGATCCGCTGGAGCCCAGGACGTTGCCGAACCGCACCATCGAGCAGGTCGTCCCGCCGGCGCCGCGTGCCATCGCCTGCAGCACCAGTTCGGCCAGCCGCTTGCTGGCACCCATGATGTTGGTCGGCCGAACGGCCTTGTCGGTGCTGATGAGCACGAAATGACCCACGCCACATTCGCGGGCAGCCTGCGCACACACCAGCGTCCCCCACACATTGTTTCGCAGACCCTGCACCGGGTTGTGCTCCACCAGCGGCACGTGCTTGTAGGCAGCGGCATGGTAGATGGCATGCGGACGCCAGGCGGCGAAGATCTGACGGATGCGGTCGGCGTCCTGCACCGATGCCAGCAGCGGTACCAGCCGCACCTGCTCTTCCAGCCCGGGTACCGCCTGCAGTTCCCGGTGGATGTTGTAGAGCGCGAACTCGCTCTGCTCCACCAGCAGCAGGGTGCGCGGTCCCAGCTGGGCGATCTGCCGGCACAGCTCGGTCCCGATGCTGCCCCCGGCGCCAGTGACCGCGACCACATGCCCCTGGATGAGGCGGCTGAGCAGAGCCTGGTCGGGTGCCACCGGCGCCCGACCCAGCAGGTCCTCAATGTCCAGCTCGCGCACGTCGGCCAGGGTGACACGGCCCGCTGCCAGATCGGACATCGCCGGCAATGTGCGCACATGGACCGGGAACGGTCGCAGCAGCTCCACGACCTGCTGACGGCGTGCGGCGGTGGCGGTGGGCATGGCCAGCAGCACATCGGTGACACCCTCGGCGGCGATCAGCCGGTCGAGCTGGCGCACGTCGTGGACCGTGCGGCCGTCCAGGCTGTTGCCCACGAGGGCGGGGTCGTCGTCGATGAAGCCGACCAGCCGCTGCTCGGCGCTGCGTGCCATGGCGGCAGCCAGCTGCCGGCCGGCGCTGCCGGCGCCGAAAATCAGCACACCGGGCAGGTTGCGCTGGGCCAGCAGGGTCCGGTAAAGCCCACCCAGCCAGAAGCGCACGCCCAGCCGGCTCAGCCCGACAAACACCAGCAGCAGCAGGGGCTGCACAAGCCCCACCGAGCGCGGCACGCCAGGCACCGCCACGAAGGTGAAGATGGCTGCATAGAACAGACCGTAGAGCGCCATGGCCTGCCCCAGGGCCACGGTGGCGTTCCAGCCGGCATGTCGAAAGATCGCCCTGTACAGACCGAAACGCGCAAACAACGGCACCGCCAGCCCGATGGACACCAGGACCGCCCAGAGGTAGGGGCCCTCCAGCCGCATCCAGACCTCCAGCCGCAGGAACAGCGCCACCCACACAGCCAGGGCGCACAACGATGCATCGACCAGCACCGCCAGGGTTCGCTTGGCGGCGCGGGGCATGGCCAGCAGGCCCATGGCCGCCGATTGGGTGGAGGGGTTCACGCGCATGTCGGTCTCAATGGGTCACGCCGTCGCTGCGCAGCACCTTGATGGCCGTCAGCCACAGGATGCGGATGTCGAACGCCAGGCTGCGTCGGCGCAGATACTCGGCGTCCAGCGCCACTTTCTGGGGTATCGGAATCTCGTCGCGACCGTTCACCTGTGCCCAGCCGGTCAGGCCGGGCGGCAGTTCGTGCACACCCGCCTCGGTACGCAGGGCGATCAGATCGTCCTGGTTGAACAACGCGGGACGTGGTCCGACCAGGCTCATGTCGCCCACCAGAATGCTCCAGAGCTGCGGAAGTTCGTCCAGGCTGCTCTTGCGCAGGAATGAGCCGATCGGAGTGAGCCATTGCGCCGGGTTGTCCAGCAGGTGGGTGGCCACAGCCGGTGTATCGGTGCGCATGCTCCTGAATTTGGGCATGCGAAAGATCCGGTTGTGCCGCCCCACGCGGTCCGACCAGTACAGCACCGGGCCGGGCGAGGTCAGGCGAACCGCCAGCGCCACCAACGCCACCGGCAGGGCCAGCACCAGTCCGGCCAACACAACCACCACGATATCGAACAAGCGTTTCATGCCACCTCTGTGCGGCTCAGCTGCCGCAATGCCTCGTCGACCGTCACCACAGGCTGCCATTGCAACACGCGCTGCGTGGCGGCCGTGTCGACCTGCAGACTCCCCAGCAGGCGCTGCGCCAGCTCGCCACGGCGCAAGGCGCTGGCTGCCACCTGCAGCATCACAGGTGGCACCGGAAGCAGGCGGGCTTTGAGATCGAGCGCCTTTGCCAGGCGGCGAAGCAGCTCGGTGGTCGACAGATCTTCACCGTCCGACACCAGGAACGTCTCGCCGGCAGCGGCGGGATGCGCCAGACAGGTCGCCAGCAGATCCACCAGATTGTCCAGCGCCACCAGGCTTCGCCGGTTGGCGGTCGCCTGACCGAGCGGCAAGGGAACACCGCGCCTCAGCCAGCGCACCATGCGCGCGAAATTCCCACCCACGCCAGGGCCGTACACCAGCGGCGGACGCACGATGACCAGCTCCAGGCCGGTGGCCTGGGAAAGGGCACGCAAGCCCTGCTCCGCCTCGAACTTGGACACGCCGTACGGATCGACCGGTGCCGGCGCATCGGTCGCGGCAAAGGGCCGCCCGGGTTCGGTCTGCTCTCCGTTCACCTTCACCGAGCTCACATAGACCAGACGCTTGACGCCGGCCTGCACCGCCTGTTGCGCCAGCCGCAGCGTTCCCTGCACGTTCACCCGCCGGAACTCGGCCAGCGGGTCGGCGCTGCGTTCGTTCATCACGTGCACGCGGGCAGCGAGGTGCAGGACAGCGTCCACACCCGCCAGCGCCGACGTCCAGTCGGTATCGCCGTCGATGTCGCCCACAGGCACGGCACCGGCGCCGCCATCCGGCTGCCGCATCGCAGCGACCACGGCAAGGCCGTCGGCACGCAGCCGACGGCAGGCCGCCCGGCCGACAAAGCCGTTCGCTCCGGTGACCAGCACGCGGTTCATGGCGCACCCCCGGCCACCGGCATGCCGAACAAGGAGGCCAGCACCAGAAAGGCAGCCATCACGGCGCGGTCGCGCGGACGACGACGGCATTGACCCGCACGCAGGGCCAGCCGCCACGCACCCGATCGGCCGGCGCCCAGCAGGCTGCGGAGTGCGTGCGCATCGGGCGTGTCCATCAGACGGGCAATCAGATCCACCTGGCCCAACCACCAGCCAGAGCGCATGAGCCGCACCCGGCGCTGCATGGCGGCCCAGCCGACATTGGCCCCCACCTGGTTGATGGCGTGCTGGCGGTAGCGCATGCCTGGCCGAGGGTCGATGGTCCAGACAAAGCCCTGCGAGCGGGCAAAGGCATAGATCAACCAGTCGTGCAGGGTGACACCGGCCACGTCCGCGGCCCGATCGTGCAGAAAGTCCGCCAGCGGTTCGGCAAGCCGACGCGACAGCACATAGGTACAACCGGGACCTGCTGCCTCGAAAAAATGGTCCCAGGGGCGTTGAGGACCGCTCTTGACGAGGGTGGACTCGCGGCCATCGGGCCAGAAAGCCACCACATCGCACGAGTAACCATCGCTGCCCCGGGCCTGCATCTCGCCCACGGCACGTGCCAGCTTGTCTGGCAGCCAGTGGTCGTCCTGGTCGGCCAGGGACAGGTAGTCGAACGGCAACGACCGGCTCGCACGGACGAGATGAAAGAAGTTGGGCGCAGCACCGCCAAACCGCGTGCCGCAGGGCAGCACCTGCACCCGATCGTCCCGCGCGGCCAGGGCCTGGCACCAGGCCAGGGTGTCGTCGGTGGAGACGTCGACGCTGATCAGCAACGCCACCCGGACCCCCGTCTGTCCCAGGATGGTGTCCACCTGCTCCGGCAGGTACTGCATGCCGTTGTAAGCGGCGAGGCAGACCAGCACCAGCGGGACCTCGTCTTGAATGACGGGATGGACGCTTTGAGGGGCCATGGGCGATCAACCGGGTCGATGTATCAGGGTCTGCAGCCACGCCAGCAGACGCTGCGTGGTGGACCGCTGGGAAAAGCTCTGGATGAAGGCCAGGTCGGGCGCAGGGCCTCGGTCCTGGGACAGCAGTGCCTCCAGGCTGGCCCCGACCCGAAGGGCATCGGTGGAAGCGCCATCGCACAGTCCGCTGCGCAAGAGCGTTCGTGCCATGAGCGTGTCCGGATCCACCACCGCCAGCACGGGCCGCGCACAGGCCATGTACTCGAACAGTTTGGTGGTAAGGATGCCGGCGGCGGTGTCGGAGCCGTTGGACGAGGTTTCGATGAACAGCAGCGCATCGGCACTTTTCATGAGACGCAGCGCGTCGCCGTAGGCCACCTTGGGGCTCACGATCACCTTGTCCTGCAGCTCCGGATAGCGCTCCTGCACCAGCCGGGCCACAGGCGCGCAGTCCCCGATGAACTCCACACGCACCGGACGAGCATCTGCCCGCCGGGCGTGACGTTCGCGCAGGGCATCGAACAAGGCCAGAGGAATGTTCTCGGGTTTGTAGATCGTGCCCAGGTAGCGCAGCACGAACGGAGCCGCTGGATCATTCCGGGCGGAGGTCGACAGGCCCGGGCCGCCGGCATCGAACAGGTCGGGGTTGTACCCGTTGGTGATGGTGCGGGCCGCCACACCGAAGCGGCGGGCGTAGTGCTCGGTGATCGGGTCGGACACCGAGGACACACCGTCCGCATGACGGCAGAACAACGCGTCCAGCCGGTCTTCGATCCAGCGCGAGAGCCCTGAGCCACGCACGATGTGGTTCTGGCTGAAGGCGTCGCGGTAGTCCAGCAGCCACGGGCGGCGGTAACGCCGACGCACCAGCCAGCCGGCCAGGTGCATGGGCCAGGGCGGGCTGGAAGAGATCACCACGTCGGCCTGTTGCAGCACCGGAACGGCGTCCCGGTGGAAGGCTGGATGCACGAAACGCAGCGCAAACGGCAGTCGGCTGTCCGGCAACTGGCCCAGGAAACGGGTGAGCCAGCGTTTGAAGCCCCGCAGGGCCTCCAGCCAGCCCCGGCGGGACGGCGCAGCCTGGTTGACCGGCCCGGCGGCCCCACGAACCGGTTCACTGGAACGCCCCAGGCTGACCACGCGGACATGGGGCGGCATGGGTTCGTTGTCGATGGCGGTCAGCAAGCGTTTGGCGGTGGTCACCACCGCCACCTCGTGCCCCGCCTCGTGAAGGAAGCGGGAAAAACCCAGGATGCGGCGCGCACCGGCCGAATTGAGCGGCGGAAAGTAGTGCACCAGAAAAACGATCTTCATGAACCAGGCTTCAGCAGCGGACCTCGAAACGCTCCAGCCAGAAGCCGAAACAGGCGTAACGCCAGAAGCGCTGAGCCGTCTCGGCGTTCAGGACGGAGGTTCGGGCAAAGTCGTCGATCACCCGTGGCGTGACGAAGCCACCCGAGTGCTTCACCGCCAGGGCCAGGCCCTCTTCAATGAGGCCGCGCAGTGGCCCCATGAACCAGCGGGCTTCCGCCGTGGCGAAACCGATCTTGTCACGCCGATCCAGGACGAGGTCGGGCACCCGCTGCCGCATCGCCTGGCGCAGGACGAACTTGGTCTGGGCGTCGTGGAGCTTGTCATCCGTGGCCACCGCCAGCGACAGCTCGACCAGACCGTGGTCCAGGAAGGGCACGCGCGACTCCAGCGAATGCCGCATGGAACTCCGGTCTTCCCAGTGGAGCAGCATCTGCAGGTTGTCGTGGGTGAGTTGATCCAGGGAGTGGGCCAGCACCGGCGGAACGCCGCGACCCAACGTCCGGGTGTCGCGCGATTGGTCGACGGCAGGATGGGCTTCGGGGGCGATCCAGGGCGTTCGGTGGCCGCTCTTGCCTACCCACGACCGCAGGCGCAGCCGCAGGGCTTGAGGCAAGGCAGTATCCAGCACCCGCATGGCCAGCTGGACATGCGACCGGCCAGACGCGCTGCGGTAAGCCGACCACTCGCGCGCCAGGACCCGCCAGCGACCTTGCACCAGCAGCTCCAGCAAGTGTGGGCCGATGAAGCTGCTGTACCCGCCGAGCTGCTCGTCGGCGCCCTGCCCGTCCAGCATCACCTTGATGCCGGCCTCGGCCGCGAGGCGAAACACCTCGGACTGGGCATGAATGCTGGTGGATCCGAAGGGCTCGTCCTGGAACCACACCAGCTCTCGCACGTCGTTCACCAGCCTGGCCGGATCGGGCTGTATCCGATGGGACCGGGTCCCGCAGGCAGCCACCACCGCATCGATGTATGCCGACTCGTCAACCCGGGGGTCTTCCGACACCGCCGAGAAGGTATGAATGTCGGGATGGCCGAGCTCGCCACGGGTTTGCAGCTCGCGCAACGAAGCCACGATGGAGGAAGAGTCCAACCCACCCGACAGGCAACTGCCCAGCGGCACAGCACAGACCGAATGCGATTTCACCGCCTGGGTGAAGGCGTGGCGAAACTGGTCTGCATCGACCCTGTGGTCCACCGCTGCAGGCGCCAGCGTGTACCAGCGCCGGGTCAGCAGCTGACCCGACTCGACCACCGCCCCGATGCCGGACAGGTCGAGACTCGCGCAGTGACCCGGCGGCATCTGGAAAACCCCTTCGAACAGGGTCTGGTCGGTGTGGTCCAGGGCGCTCCAGTGCAGAAAATCGAAGGCGGTGCGTCGGTTCAACCGGGCCTGCCAGCCGGGCACCGCCGTGAACTGCTTGATCTCGGATGCGAAGTACAGTGCGTTGCCCAGAAAGGCGTGGTACAGGGGCTTGATGCCGAACCGGTCGCGGGCGATCAGGCAGGTGCCACGGGCCGTGTCCACCACGATGAACGAAAACATGCCCTCCAGCCGCTCCAGCGCGGCCTCGCCCCAGGCCTGCCACGCGAGCAGCAGTATTTCGGTATCGGTGTCGGTACCGGCCTGCAGACCGAGGGCCGACAGTTCCTGCCGCAGGCTTCTGTGGTTGTAGATCTCGCCATTGAACACTACCCAGCAGCTGCCATCGGCGCTGGCCATGGGCTGGTGTCCGGCCCGGGTGGTCTCCACGATGGACAGCCGCCGATGTCCCAGGACGACCTGGCCCGCAGCATCCGTTCCGGTGGCCGGCTCCCGGCCCTGGTCCCCGGGGCTCGGGAACACCGCAAAGCCTTCGTCATCCGGCCCCCGGTGGGCGATCAGCCGCGTCATGTCGCGAACGACACCGAGGGGTACAGGGCTGGCTGAGAAGGCGGCGGTCAGTCCACACATAGGTTCTGTCAAGTCGGGGCAGCTGCGGCTCCGAAACAGGCGGCAGCCCAGGGATTGTGCCTGCCGCCGGGCGGCCAAAAAAAAGCCACCTCGCGGTGGCTTGTAGCAAGTCCCCTGAAGGACGTCGTTGGAAATAGTTCGGGCCCTGGCGGGCCAGGGCGGTTGGTCTGGGCCAACTTGTCAGGTTGTGTGACAGCACGGGTTGGATTCTGGGGGGCGGTCGGGTTTCTGAACATCCCCATAACGGGGGAACGACCGACCGATGCACCCCGGGAAAAACCCGGTGGTCGGGTCAAGGCAGGGGGAGGCGCACCTCGAAGCGGGCGCCGCCGCCGGGTCGGTCGGTCACGCTGACCATGCCGCCGTGCCGTTCGGTGATGGTGCGCACCAGCGACAGCCCCAGCCCCACGCCGCCTTCGCGTTCGCTGGCGCCAGGCAGCCGGTAGAAGGGCTCGAAGATGCGTTCGCGCTGGTCCGCCGGAACGCCCGGGCCACGGTCGTCGATGCGCACCAGCACCTGCGGCCTGCCACGGTCGGACACCGGCAGCACGCTGACCTGCACTTCGGCGTCGTCCGCGCCGGCAGCGCGGCCATAGCGGCGGGCATTCTCCAGCAGGTTGCGCAGCAGGCGGCGCAGCAGGCGGGCATGGCCCTGCACCACCAGCTCGCCGCTGCCTTCGGTCATTTCCAGGGCGGCGCCGGTGCGGGCGCATTCTTCGGCGGCCAGACCGACCAGGTCCACGTCTTCCTTCGGGCCGAGCGCGGCCGGATCGGCGCCGTCGCGCAGGTCGAGCCGGCTGGCCAGCAGGATCTCGTCGATCAGCTGGTCCAGCTCGTCGATGCTGCGGGAAATCTCGGCGCGCTGCTGGCTCTGGGCAACATCGTTGCCGAGCAGGGCCAGGCCCATGCGGATGCGGGCCAGCGGCGAGCGCAGTTCGTGCGAAGCGTTGGCCAGCAGCGCCTTGTGCGCCTGCAGCAGGGTCTGCACCCGTTCGGCCGCGGCATTGAAGCGCCCGGCCAGGAAGGCCACCTCGTCCTGCCCGGTCTCGGGCAGCCGGGTGGACAGGTCGCCCGAACCCCAGCGCTCCACGCCCTTCTGCAGGGTCTCCAGGCGTTTGGTCAGGCGCCGGACGATGGGGTAGGCGCCCAGGGCCACCGCAAAGGCCACCAGGCCCAGCAGCCAGGCGAAGCCGGCGGGGGTCAGCAGCCAGTCGGGCGCGCGGCTGGGCGACGGCGGCCCGGTGCGGTTGGGGCGCGGCAGCAGCACATAGAGCGTCTGGCCGTCGTTCATGCGCACCTCGAACTGCCAGCCTTCGCCCGGGATGCGGACCGCACGGGTGGGTGCATCGCCCAGCACGGCGCCGTTGCCGTCGCGCACGATCACGGTGCGGGTGACCCGGGCCTCGCGCTCGGCGCGGTCCTTCTCGAGTGCCTGCTGCCACAACCAGCCCACCACCAGGGTGAGCACGGTGACGGCGGCCACCACGGCAAGCCAGATGCGGAGGTACAGGCGCTGGCCGAACACCGAGAAGCTCATGCCCGGTCAGTCCTGCTGCTTGGCAAACACGTAGCCCACGCCGCGCACGGTGAGGATGCGCTTGGGGTCCTTGCTGTCGGCCTCGATGGCGCTGCGGATGCGGCCGATGTGCACGTCGATGGAACGGTCGAAGGCTTCCAGTTCGCGGCCGCGCACGGCCTCCATGATCTGGTCGCGGGTCAGCACACGGCCGGCACGCTCGGCCATGGCCACCAGCAGGTCGAACTGGTAGGAGGTGAGTTCGCAGGCCTGGTCGGCCACGGTGACGGTGCGGGCGTCGCGGTCGATCTCCAGCGAGCCGAACCGCATGATCGGTGTCACCCGGGTGGCCGAACCGGCACCGGGCTCGCCCCGGCGGCGCAGCACCGCGCGCACCCGGGCCAGCAGTTCGCGCGGCTCGAAGGGTTTGGGCAGGTAGTCGTCGGCGCCGATCTCCAGGCCGATGATGCGGTCCATCGGGTCGCCCTTGGCGGTGAGCATGAGCACCGGTGTGCGGGCCAGTTCGTCGGGCAGGGCACGGATGCGGCGGCAGACTTCCAGGCCGTCGATGCCGGGCATCATGAGGTCGAGGATCACCATCTGGGGCTGCAGCAGGCGCAGCTGCTCCAGGCCCTGCTCGCCATCGGGCGCGTGCGCCACCTCGAAGCCGGACTGGCCCAGGTACTCGGCCACCATCTGGGCGAGGCGGCGGTCGTCTTCGATCATCAGCAGGCGGGGGGTCATGCGGGTCTCGGGTTCAGGGGGAATGGCGGATCCGGAATGCTCGCGGCAGCGGATGAAGCTGCGCTGCGCCCGGCGTGAAGATTTGTAAACCCGGGGTGCGCTGCCGCCGTCAACGGGGGGCTGCGGTCCAGCGCGAGGCCAGGGCCACGATCACCAGCACCGGCAGGCCGAGCGCGGCGGTCGAGAGGAAGAAGGTCGGGTAGTCGAAGGCATCCACAAAGGCGCCCGAGTACCCGGCGAGCCATTTGGGGGCCAGCAGCATCATGGAGCTGAACAGCGCGTACTGGGTGGCCGAGTAGCTCACGTTGGTGAGGCTGGAGAGGTAGGCAATGAAGGCGGCAGACGCCACGCCGGCACTCAGGTTGTCGGCCGATATCACCATCACCAGGGCCCGCACATCGTGCCCGTGGCCGGCCAGCCAGGCGAACAGCAGGTTGCTGGCGGCAGACAGGATGGCGCCCAGCATCAGCACCCGCATCACGCCCAGCCGGAGCGACAGCGCGCCCCCGATGAAGGCGCCCACCAGGGTCATGATGACGCCATACACCTTGGTCACCGCGGCCACCTCGTCCTTGGTGTAGCCCATGTCCACATAGAACGGGTTGGCCATGATGCCCATGACCACGTCGCTGATGCGGTAAGTGCCGATCAGCAGCAGGATCAGCAGCGCATGGCCGCGGTAGCGGCGCAGGAAGTCGGCAAAAGGCTCGACGAGTGCGCCGCGCAGCCATTCGGCCAGGTTGCGCGCCGGGGGCAGTTCCACCCGGGCCGGCTCGCGCGAGAACAGCACGGTGACCACCCCCACGGCCATGCTCGCGGCCATGACGAGATAGGCCGTCGTCCATGCGGCCTGCTGGTAAAGCGCACCGGGCGTTGCGGCAGCCTGAGCCACCGCCGCCACGGCCGGCGCCACCTCCGCCCGTGCAGCCAGCCACAGCACGCCGGCACCGGCCCAGATCATGGCCAGGCGGTAGCCGGTCTGGTAGGTGGCGGCCAGGGCGCCCTGGTGGCGCGCATCGGCCGATTCGATGCGGAAGGCATCCAGCGCGATGTCCTGCGTGGCCGAGGCAAAGGCCACGGCCAGCGCACACCACACCACCAGCTCCAGCTGGCTGCGCGGATCGGCCAGCGCCATGCCGCACAGCGCGGCCACGATGCACAGCTGCGAGGCCAGCAGCCAGCTGCGCCGCCGGCCCAGCAGGCGGGTCAACCCCGGAATGGGCAGGCGGTCCACCAGCGGGGCCCAGCACCATTTGAAGCCGTAGGCCAGACCGACCCAGCTCAGGTAGCCGATGGTGGTGCGGTCCAGCCCGGCCTCGCGCAGCCGGAAGCTGAGCGTGCCCAGCACCAGCAGCAGCGGCAGGCCGGCCGAGAAGCCGAGCGCGAACATGCGCAGGCTGGCCGGCTCCAGGTAGACGCGCAGGGTCTCGCCCCAGGTGGGGCGGGGTTCAGTGGCGGTGGGGGCGGGTGTGATCGCTTCGGGTGCGGACATGGCGGGCCGGGCAGAATGGGCAAGCCGGAACCGCCGGCTTTGTCTATCATTTTGCCCATGTGCATCTTCTGCGACCTCAAAGCCCCGCGCACCACCGCACCGGCTGCCGACCACCCTGCTCCGCACCGGTGGTCATCCCGCCGGGGCTTCCTGCTCGCGGGGGCGGCCAGTGCGGCGTCGGCCGCGCTGCCGGCGGGCGCGCAGGTGGAGGTGGGCCGATCGTCTGCGCTGCGCACGCTGGTGCCGGCCGAAGAGCTCGAAGGGGCCGCCCAGAAGCAGTACGGCCAGATGATGGCCGAGGCCAGCAGCAAGGGTGTGCTGATGCCAGGCAGCGACCCGCAGGTGGTCCGGCTGCGCAACATCGCGCGCCGGCTGATCCCGCATTCGGCGCAGTGGAACGACCGCGCCAACCGCTGGAAGTGGGAGGTCAACCTGATCCGCAGCGAGCAGATCAATGCCTTCTGCATGCCGGGCGGCAAGATCGCTTTCTACACCGGCATCCTGGAGAAGCTGAAGCTCAGCGACGACGAAGCCGCCATGATCATGGGCCACGAAATGGCCCACGCCCTGCGCGAACATGCCCGTGAACGCGTGGCCAAGAGCAACGCCACCGGCATCGGCCTGTCGATCGCGGCCCAGCTGCTCGGCCTGGGCCAACTGGGTGATGTGGCGGCCAACCTCGGCACGCAGCTGCTGAGCCTGAAGTTCAGCCGCGACGACGAATCGGAAGCCGATCTGGTGGGCCTGGAGCTGGCCGCCCGCTCGGCCTACCAGCCCCAGGCCAGCGTGAGCCTGTGGCAGAAGATGACCGCCGCCAACGGTGCCGGCGGCCTGGACTTCCTGTCCACCCACCCCAGCGGCCCGAACCGCATCAAGGAACTCGAAGCCAACGTGCCCAAGGTGCAGGGGCTGTACGAGCAGGCGCGCAAAGGCTGATCACTGCCAGCCGGCGTTCAGGCGCCGGACCGCTCCCCCACATACGGGTTGAACCGCCGCTCCTCGCCCAGCGTGCCCTCCGGCCCGTGTCCCGGGATGAACACCGTGTCATCGCCCATGGGCCAGAGCTTCTCGCGGATGCTGGCCAGCAGCTGGGCATGGTTGCCCTGCGGGAAATCGGTGCGGCCGATGCTGCCCGCAAACAGCACATCGCCCACGAACACCCGCTGAGCTTCGGCGCTGTGGAACACCACATGGCCCGGTGTGTGGCCAGGGCAGTGGCGCACCGTCAGGCGGGACTGCCCGATCTGTACCCCATCGCCGTCGGCCAGCCACTGGGTGGGCGCGAAATGCTGCGCCGGCGGGAAGCCGAACATGGCGCTCTGCTGCGGCAGCGCATCGATCCAGAACTGGTCCCCCGGGTGCGGGCCGATGACGGGCAGCTGCAGCCGTTCGGCCAGCTCGCCCACCGCACCGGCGTGGTCGATGTGGGCATGGGTGAGCCAGATCGCCTGCAGCTGAAGGCCCAGTTCGGCCACGGCCTGCAGCAGCCGATCGATCTCGCCACCGGGGTCGATGACGGCGGCTGCCCGGGTCTGGTCGCACCAGACGATGGAGCAGTTCTGGGCGAAGGCGGTGACGGGCAAGGTGCGGTAGCGGAGCATGACAAAGCAGGTGGTGGGGTCGCCGCGAAGTATCGGGCCAGGGTTGGGGGGATCAAAAATATAGGTGTACAAGTATCTTTTATTAAATATACTTTTACACCAATTCAATATCCGACCGTCCATGCCCAAGGCCCGCCCCCGCCCGACCGAAGCACCGGTGACCGATGCCGACCTGTTCCTCGGCAACCAACTGTGCTTTGCGGTGTATGCCGCCTCGCTGGCCATGGCCAAGACCTACCGGCCGCTGCTGGCGCCGCTGGGGCTGACCTTCCCGCAGTACGTGGTCATGATGGCGCTGTGGCAGCACGACCGGCTCGCAGCCGGGGCTCTGGCCCAGGCGGTGTCGCTGGACGCCGGCACCTTGGTGCCGCTGGTGCGCAAGCTCGTCGCGCAGGGGCTCCTGCAGCGCGAGCGCAGCCCCGAGGACGAACGCTCGGTGATCATTTCCCTCACCCCCGCCGGCCGTGCGCTGCAGAAGAAAGCCCATGCGGTGCATGCCCAGGTGGCCTGCGCCACGCAGTGTTCCCCGCCCGAACGCCGGGCCCTCACCCTCCAGCTCCAGGCCCTGCGCCTGGCGCTGACCCAGGGCAATCCCGCCCCTTGACCCGTCCCCCAACCACCCCACCCCAGGAAACACCATGAAACTGATGGACTACGGCCTCAAGCCGATCGACTTCCAGAACCCGCCCGCACCCGCATCGGGCATGCCCTCGCGGCGCGGCTTCGTCGTCACCTCGCTGGCCACCGGCTTTGCCGTGGCCTCCAACCCGGTGCTGGCCCAGGCCATCACGACCGACAGCAAGGGCCTGGTGGCCGGCGAGGTCAGCGTGCCGGTGGCCGACGGCAAGATCCCCGCCTACCGCGCCATGCCGGCCGGCCCGGGCAAGTTCCCGGTGATGCTGGTCGTGCAGGAAATCTTCGGTGTGCATGAGCACATCAAGGACATGTGCCGTCGCTACGCCAAGATGGGCTACTACGCCATCGCGCCCGAAATGTTCGCGCGCCAGGGTGACGTGTCGAAGATGACCGACATCCCCACCATCCTGTCGCAGGTGGTCTCCAAGGTGCCGGATGCGCAGGTGTGCGCCGATCTGGACGCCACACTGGCCTTCGCCCGCGCCAGCGGCAAGGCCGATGCGAAACGCACCGGTCTGGTGGGCTACTGCTGGGGCGGCCGCACCGCCTGGGTCTATGCGCGCCACAACCCCCAGCTGAATGCCGCCGTGGCTTACTACGGTCTGCTTGAAGGCCTGAAGGCGCCTGAGCTGCGCCCGGAAGACCCGATCGACTTCGCCGACCAGATCAAGGTGCCGGTGCTGGGCCTGTACTCGGGCATCGACGCCTTCGTGAAGCAGGAAACCATCGCGAAGATGCGTGGCCTCATCAACAAGGGCGGCAGCGGTTCGGAGATCGTGGTGTTCCCCAACGTGGACCACGGCTTCAACGCCGACTACCGCCCCAGCTACGACAAGGCGGCCGCCACCTACGCCCAGAAACTGGCCAACGACTGGTTCAAGAAGCACAAGGTCTGAGGCGCGGTGGCACCGGCCTTGACGGCCTGTGCCACCGCCAGCAGCGGCGTTCGTGTCAGCGCCGCTGCTGCAGGAATTCGGCCATCACCTGCCCGACCACCATGTGCCCCCGAATCCCCCAGTGGGTGTTGTTGGGCAGGTAGACGTCCGACGTGCCGGCATCGATGGTCGCGCGCAGCGCGCGGTCGACTGCCGGGATCAGATCGGGATGCCGATCGACCAGCGCGCCGAGTTCGCTGAGTTTCTGAACCGAAGGGTCGGTGACCCAGGGTGTGTAGGCCGTGAGCTTGTCGGGAGCCACCAGCACCACCAGACGGGTGCGTCCGTCGGCCTCCACCTTGCGCCTGAGGTCGGCCAGCAGGCAATCGATGCCGGCGGGTCCGGGCTCGCGCCATTGGGCGGTCTTCTCGATGTCGCCACGAAACACGATCAACCGGTCCGGCAGGGCGTTGCTGAAGAGATCGGTGCGGCTCAGGCCGTACTGCCAGGCCTTGGTGAGCTGTCGGCCACTGGCGCGATACACCGCCTCGCGCACCAGCTGCTTGACCGCCAGCCCCAGCGGCACATCACGAAAGTCGCTCCATCCCGTGGGACGGGTGATCTCCACCCCGTCGACCACGGCGGGGATGGGAACAGGGCGGGGATCGCCCGCCGACGGGGCCGCCCCGGCACGAACCGAAGGACCGGCCTCGCAACGGGCCTGCCGGGCCAGCACGCTCGGAAAATGGCGCTCGACCAGCGTGAGCACCAGAAAACGGGGCGGACGCGCCTGGTAGGCGGGATCGGCCATGACCTGGTCGACCGTCAGGTCGTACGAGCTCACGGTCGAGACCGACATCCCGGTCGCAACCACCACCTGGTTCTGCCACTGGTGGTTGGACATGGCTGTGGCAAACGAGTCGCCGATGACCAGCACATCCGCCTGATCGGCCACGCTGTTGCCGAACAGCGGCTTGGCAAACACGCGTTGCGGCGTGCTCCAGCCGTACTGGCTCTCGGGGTACGCACCGATGCGGGTGAGGTCGCCATTGATCGGTTGCATGCGGATGGCCAGCACGAAGCACACCAGGCCGGGCAGAAAGCCCAGCAGCAGCAGGCACAGCATGAACCGGCGGCTTGCCCGGCCGGCGCGGTCGTCAGAACTGGAAGTAGAGGAATTCACTCACCCGCCCCATTTCGGTCAGCGTGTAGAAAAAAGCCAGCGACATCACCACGCCCCAGACCACGCCCGGACGCCAGCGCAGCCGGCTGCGGGATCGGATGTCGCCCAGGGCGGGCTGGTGGTCGACCAGTATCTGCTGGGAATTCGGGAAGCCCCAGACCAGCAACGCGCCACACAGCAGGGTCACGAGCACCTTGGGCTCCTGATCGGCCCACCCGTCTGCTCCGTCCAGGCCCGACATGGCCCGCAGCAGGTGCAGCGCAGCCTCGAAAGACTCGGCGCGGAAGAACACCCAGGCGACCACCACCGCCAGAAAGGTGATGGCCACCGAGACCACGCGACCGGGCAGCGTGGATCGCGACAGGTCGTGTCCCAGCCGCTGGCGCAGCGCCCGCCAGGCATGGTTGATGACCAGGAAAAGCCCGTGCAGCGCTCCCCAGGCCACGAAGGTCCAGGCCGCTCCGTGCCACAGCCCGCCCAGCAGCATGGTGATGAACAGGTTCAGGTACCGGCGCAGCTTGCCGTGGCGGTTCCCGCCCAGGGCGATGTAGAGGTAATCGCGCAGGAAACGGGACAGCGTCATGTGCCAGCGACGCCAGAAATCGATGATGTTGACCGCCTTGTAGGGCGAGTCGAAGTTCAGCGGCAGCCGCACGCCGAACATGCGCGAGAGGCCCACCGCCATGTCGGAGTAGGCCGAGAAATCGAAATACAGCTGGAAGGTGTAGGCCAGCGCACCCACCCAGGCCTGCGCAGACGACACATCGCCCCCGGACGCCGCCAGCTGGAACACCGGCGTGGCGTAGGGCGCCATGTTGTCGGCCACGATCACCTTCTTCAGCAGGCCGATGACGAAGATGGCCGACCCGGCGGCCAGGTTTTCCCAGTGCGGCCGGTAGGTCTCGGGCCGGGCGAACTGCGGCATCATTTCCTTGTGGTGCAGCACAGGCCCGGCAATGAGGTGCGGAAAGTAGGTCACGAACAGGCCGTAGTGCACCGGGTGGGTTTCCCGCACCTCGCCCCGCGCCGCATCCACCAGGAAAGCAATCTGCGTGAAGGTGTAGAAGGAAATGCCCACCGGCAGCACGATCTCGGCCAGCTCCCACGACACGCCGGTGAGTGCCCCGACCGACGAGACGAAGAAGTTGGCGTACTTGAAATAGGCCAGCAGGGCCAGATCGCACACCACGCCGAACCAGAGCAGGGCCCGCACCCGCCCGGTCTGCCCGGCCATCACGGCCTTCGACAACCCGACGCCGACGATGTAGTTGAACGCGATCGACAGCAGCAGCAGACCCACATAGGCGTAGCTCCACAGCCCGTAGAACACGAGCGACGCACCGAACAGCCAGGCCGCCGCCGAGGCGCGGTGAAAGCGGCCCAGCAGGAAGAACCCGCCCAGCACCAGCGGCAGGTAGATGAACAGGAAGGTATAGGAATTGAACAGCACGGCGAGCGGCCCGGATCAGCGCGGCAGTTCGTACTCGACGGTGATCGGCGCGTGGTCGGAGAACTTCTCGCCCTTGTAGATGGCTTCGGTGCGGGCGGTGGCGGCCACGGCGGGGGTGGCCAGGTGGTAGTCCAGCCGCCAGCCCACGTTGTTGGCGTAGGCTTGGCCGCGGTTGCTCCACCAGGTGTAGCAGGCGTCGGTGGTGTCGGGCTGCAGCTGGCGGTACACATCGACCAGGCCGCCCTCGGTCAGCAGCCGGGTCATCCAGGCGCGCTCTTCGGGCAGGAAGCCGCTGTTCTTCTGGTTGCTGCGCCAGTTCTTGAGGTCCTTCTCCTGGTGGGCGATGTTGACATCGCCGCACAGGATGAATTCGCGCTGCCCCTTGAGCGCCATCAGGTGCGGGTAGAACTGGTCCAGGAACCGGAACTTGGCCTCCTGCCGCTCCGGGCCGGACGATCCGCTGGGGAAGTAGGCGCTGATGATGGAGAACCGCCGGCCCGGGGTGTCGAAGCGCAGCTCGGTGTAACGGCCCTCGGCGTCGAACTCGGGGCTGCCGAAGCCGGTGATGACATCGCTGGGTGCCCGGCGGGTGTAGACACCGGTGCCCGAGTAGCCTTTTTTCTCGGCGAAGTGGAAGTGGCCCTGCAGGCCGGCCAGGGTCTCGAAGCGGCCCGCCACGTCCGGCGCCTGGGCCTTGACTTCCTGCACGCAAATACAATCCGGCTGGTGCGCCGCAAGCCAGGGTTCCAGCCCCTTGGTCGAGGCCGAACGGATGCCGTTGAGGTTGAGGCTGGTCAGTTTGAACAAGGGATCACCCATGGTGGACAAGACGGGCGACAGCCCGGCGCTGGCTCAGGAATTCGTGCAGTTCTGCGTGGAGGCCGGCGCGCTGAAGTTCGGTGAGTTCAAGACCAAGGCGGGTCGCCTGAGTCCGTACTTCTTCAACGCGGGCCTGTTCGACGACGGCGCCAAGCTGGGCCGGCTCGCCGGATATTACGCGAAGGCCCTGGTGGCCAGCGGCATCGAATTCGACATGATCTTCGGCCCGGCCTACAAGGGCATTCCGCTGGGTGCTGCGGTGGCCATCGAGCTGGCCCGGCTGGGTCGCAACGTGCCGTTTGCCTACAACCGCAAGGAAGCCAAGGACCATGGCGAAGGCGGCACGCTGGTCGGGGCACCGCTCCAGGGCCGGGTGCTGATCGTGGACGACGTGATGTCGGCCGGCACGGCGGCGCGCGAATCGATCGCCATCATCCGGGCAGCCGGCGCCACACCGCACGCGGTCGCGATCGCGCTGGACCGGCAGGAAAAAGCCACCGAGGTGGCCCCGGACGGCCAGATCCGCGATGTGGACCACAGCGCCGTGCAGTATGTGCAACGCCAGCTGGGGCTGCAGGTCTGCGCCATTGCCACCCTGGGCGATCTGCTGCAGTATCTGGATGGCCGTCCCGCCTCTGCCTCCGGTGAACACCGGGAGCGGGTGCTGGCCTATCGTCAACGTTACGGTGTGAACTGAACCGCCCCATGATCCTGAGCCGCCTCCCGATCGTTGCCCTGTCTTCCTGCATGGCCGCCCTGGTCGGGACGCCGGCTCCGGCCGCAGCCCAGAACACCGGCGAGATCTACACCTGCGTCGACCGCAACGGAAAGCGGCACACCTCCGACCGACCCATCCTGGCCTGCCTGGACCGCGAGCAGGAGGTGCGCGGGCGCACCGGCACCGTGCGCAAGGTGCTGCCGCCCAGCTACACCGGCGAGGAACGCGCTGCCGTCGAAGCCCGGCAGCGGGCGGAAGAAGAGGAAAAGGCCCGCATCGCCGAGGAGCGGCGCCGCGAACGCGCACTGCTGCTGCGCTACCCCAACAAGGCCGCCCACGACCGCGAACGGGCCGAAGTGCTGAGCCAGATCGACGACGTGATCGCCGCCGTGCAGCGCCGCGAGGACAACCTCAAGGCCCAGCGCAAGGAGATCGAGAACGAGATGGAGTTCTACCAGGGCGACCCGGCCAAGGCCCCGGCCTGGCTCAAGCGCAAGCAGGAAGACAACGCCGCCCAGTTCGAGGTGCAGAAACGCTTCCTGGACACCCAGCTGCGCGAGAAGCAGCGCATCAACGGACGCTTTGACGAAGAGCTGGCGCGGCTGCGCCAGCTATGGGGCCCGGCCAGCGGTGCAGCGGGCGGGGCCGGCGCGTCGGTCAGCCCAGTTTCTGGCGCAGCAGGTCGTTGACCTGTTGCGGGTTGGCCTTGCCCTTGCTGGCCTTCATGGCCTGACCCACCAGGGCGTTGAAGGCCTTTTCCTTGCCGGCGCGGAACTGCGCCACCATCTCGGCGTTGGCGGCCATCACCTCGTCGATGATCGCCTCCAGCGCGCCGGTGTCGCTGACCTGCCGCAGGCCTTTGGCTTCGATGATGGCGTCCACGCCGGCTTCACCCGAGCCTTCGCCCTTCCACAGCGCATCCATCACCTGCTTGGCGGCATTGTTGGACACGGTGCCGTCGGCAATGCGGCGCAGCAGCGCTGCCAGGGTGTCGGCGTCCACCGGCACGCGGGTCATGTCGCCCTCTTCCGCGTTCAGGCGGCGTGACACGTCACCCATGATCCAGTTGCTGGCCATCTTGGCCTGGCCGCTGCCCCGGGCCACGGCCTCGAAATAGGCGGCCATGGCCGGGCTCTGGGTCAGCGTGGTGGCGTCGTACTCAGGCAGGCCGTACTGCTGCACGAAACGCTCTGCCATGGCGCGCGGCAGCTCCGGCATGGAAGCCTTGACCTCGTCGACCCACGAGCGGGCAATCACCAGCGGGGGCAGGTCCGGGTCGGGGAAGTAGCGGTAGTCGGCCGCGTCTTCCTTGGTGCGCATGGCGCGGGTCTCGCCGGTGTCGGGGTCGAACAGCACGGTGGCCTGCTGGATCTTGTGGCCATCCTCGATCTGCTCGATCTGCCAGCGGACCTCGTAGTCGATGGCCTGCTGCATGAACTTGAAGCTGTTGAGGTTCTTGATCTCGCGGCGGGTGCCCAGCGGGGCTCCAGGCTTGCGCACCGAGACGTTGGCGTCGCAGCGGAAGCTGCCCTCCTGCATGTTGCCGTCGCAGATGCCGATCCAGGTGACGATCTTGTGCAGCTCGCGGGCATAGGCCACCGCCTCGGCGCTGGAGCGGATGTCGGGCTCGGTGACGATCTCCAGCAGCGGCGTGCCGGCGCGGTTGAGGTCGATGCCGCTCTGGCCGACGAAGTCCTCGTGCAGCGACTTGCCGGCGTCTTCTTCCAGGTGGGCGCGCACCAAGCGCACCGTCTTCTTCTCGGTCCCGAGGAAGAAGCTCACCTCGCCGCCCTGCACCACCGGAATCTCGAACTGGCTGATCTGGTAACCCTTGGGCAGGTCGGGGTAGAAGTAGTTCTTGCGCGCGAACACGCTGCTCTCGGCAATGTGCGAACCCACCGACAGACCGAACCGGATGGCCCGCTCGACGGCGGCGCGGTTCATCACCGGCAGGGTACCGGGCAGGGCCAGGTCGACCGCGCAGGCCTGGGTGTTGGGCTCGGCACCGAACGCGGTGGCTGCGCGGCTGAAGATCTTGCTGCGGGTGGAGAGCTGGGCATGGGTCTCGAAGCCGATGACGACCTCGTAACCGCGGACCAGAAGGGAAGAACTGCTGCTCATGTTCAGAAGCCTTGGGCGGTGCGGGTGTGCCAGTCGGTGGCCTGCTGGAAGGCATGGGCCGCCTGCAGCAGCTCGGCTTCCTTCAGGTAGTTGCCCACCAGCTGCAGGCCCACCGGGAGGCCGTCGGCCCCGAAGCCGGCGGGCACGCTCATGCCGGGCAGGCCGGCCAGCGAGGTGGACAGGGTGTAGATATCGGCCAGGTAGTTGGCCACCGGGTCGTCGCCCTTCTCGCCGATCTTCCAGGCCACGCTGGGGGCCACCGGGCCGGCGATCAGATCGCACTGCGCGAACGCCTGCTGGAAGTCCTGGGCGATCAGGCGGCGGATCTGCTGCGCCTTGATGTAGTACGCGTCGTAGTAGCCGTGGCTCAGCACATAGGTGCCGATCATGATGCGGCGCTGCACCTCGGGGCCGAAGCCTTCCGAGCGGGTCTTCTGGTACATGTCGACCAGGTCGTCGTATTTCGCGGCGCGGTGACCGAACTTCACGCCGTCGAAGCGGCTCAGGTTGGAGCTGGCTTCGGCCGGGGCAATGATGTAGTAGACCGGGATGGACAGCTCGGTGCGCGGCAGCGACACCTCCACCAGCGTGGCGCCAAGCTTCTCGTATTCGGTCAGTGCGGCCCGCACGGCGGACAGCACGTCGGGCGCGCAGCCGTCGCCGAAGAATTCGTGCGGCAGGCCGATGCGCAGGCCCTTGAGCGGCTGGGCCGCATCGGCGCCCGGGCGCGGCTGGCCCAGCAGCCGGGTGTAGTCCTCGGCCGGCAGGTCCAGGCTGGTGGAATCGCGATCAATGTCGGGGCCCGCCATGGCCGAGAGCAGCACGGCGCAGTCGGCGGCGCTGCGGGCCATCGGGCCGGCCTGGTCCAGGCTGGAGGCGAACGCCACCATGCCGTAGCGCGAGCAACGGCCATAGGTCGGCTTGATGCCGGTGATGCCGCAGAAGCTGGCCGGCTGGCGGATGGAGCCACCGGTGTCGGTGCCGGTGACCGCAGCGGCCAGACCGGCCGCCACCGCCACGGCCGAGCCGCCGGACGAACCGCCGGGCACACGCGAGGCATCCCACGGGTTGCGCGCCACGCCAAAGGCCGAGTTCTCGTTGCTGCCGCCCATGGCGAACTCGTCGCAGTTGAGCTTGCCCAGCGTCACCGCGCCGGCCTGGGCGAGGCGCGCCACCACGGTGGCGTCGAACGGGCTGCGGTAGCCGTCCAGCATCTTCGAGCCGGCGGTGGTGGGCAGATCGCGGGTGACGAAGATGTCCTTGTGGGCCAGCGGCACACCCAGCAGCGGCCCCTGCTCGCCGGCGGCCCGGCGGGCGTCGGCCGCAGCGGCCTGCGCCAGCGCGGTGTCTTCGTCGATGGCGAGGAAGGCGCCGAGATCGGCGTGCGCCCGGGCGCGGTCCAGGAAATGGCGGGTGGCCTCGACGCTGGAGGTGCGGCCCTGGGCGAGGGCGTCGGCCAGGCCGGCGACGCCGAGGTGGTGCAGCGCTTTCATTCGATCACCTTGGGCACGAGGAACAGACCGCGCTCCACGGCCGGGGCGCTGCGCTGATTCGCTTCACGCTGGTCGGGCTCGGAGACTTCGTCCGGGCGCAAGCGCAGGGCCACGTCCTGCATGACGGCGGTCGGGTGGGCCAGCGGCTCGACGCCGGTGGTGTCGACCGCCTTCATCTGCTCGACGATGTCGAAGAAGCCGTTGAGCTGGCCCAGCAGGCGCTCGCGCTGGGTGGCATCGAGTTCCAGCCGGGCCAGCTGGGCGATGCGTCCGATGTCGTTCAGGGTCAGGGACATGGCGGGTGGGGGGAGTGGGGATCGGGGCGACCGTCGCGCATGAACCGCGCGTAAACGGGTCGAAACCGCCGGTTCGCGTGCAGTTATGCACAGGGGTTGCGGTATTATCCAAGGTTTAGGAACCCGTCTCCGGCGCCCACGGTTTTCCCCAAAAAATCAAGCACTTGGACCCGTTTCCCGGACCTTTTTCCGGACCCCAACCAGGGCCTGTCCGCCCCCACCGACGGATGTGCCCCACAGGACCCATTCACCATGTTTGAAGCGTTCCGTCGGCAGTTCTCGACCGATCTGGCCATCGACCTCGGCACTGCCAACACCCTGATCTACGTCCGCAACAAGGGCATCGTGCTGGACGAACCCTCGGTGGTGTCGATCCGCCACGAGGGCGGCCCCCAGGGCAAGAAGACCATCCAGGCCGTGGGCCACGAGGCCAAGGCCATGCTGGGCAAGGTGCCCGGCAACATCGAGGCCATCCGGCCCATGAAGGACGGCGTGATCGCCGACTTCACCGTCACCGAGCAGATGCTCAAGCAGTTCATCAAGATGGTGCACCCGCGCTCGATGTTCAAGCCGAGCCCGCGCATCATCATCTGCGTGCCCTGCGGCTCCACCCAGGTGGAACGCCGCGCCATCCGCGAATCGGCCCTGGGCGCCGGCGCTTCCGAGGTCTACCTGATCGAAGAACCGATGGCCGCGGCCATCGGCGCCGGGCTGCCGGTGTCCGACGCGTCCGGCTCCATGGTGGTCGACATCGGCGGCGGCACCACCGAGGTGGGCGTCATCAGCCTGGGCGGCATGGTCTACAAGGGCAGCGTGCGTGTGGGCGGCGACCGTTTTGACGACGCCATCATTGCCTACATCCGCCGCAACTACGGCATGCTGATCGGCGAACCCACGGCCGAGGCCATCAAGAAGGAAATCGGCTCCGCCTTCCCCGGCTCCGAAGTGCGCGAGATGGAAGTCAAGGGCCGCAACCTCTCCGAAGGTGTGCCGCGCAGCTTCACCATCAGCAGCAACGAGATCCTGGAAGCCCTCACCGACCCGCTGAACAACATCGTCTCGGCGGTCAAGATGGCGCTGGAGCACACGCCCCCCGAGCTGGGTGCCGACATTGCCGAGCGCGGCATGATGCTCACCGGCGGTGGCGCCCTGCTGCGCGACCTGGACCGCCTGCTGGCCGAAGAGACCGGCCTGCCGGTGCTGGTGGCCGAAGAGCCGCTGACCTGCGTGGTGCGCGGTTGCGGCATGGCCCTGGAGCGCATGGAGCGCCTGGGCACCATCTTCACCAGCGAATAAGCCACACCCGTTCCGGGCGAGCCGCCATGCCACTGGGCACCCTGGACCGAACCCCGCCACCCTTCTTCAAGCAGGGCCCGTCGGCCCTGTCCAAGCTGGTCGTGTTCAGCGCCATCGCGCTGTTCCTGATGGTGGCCGACCTGCGCTTCAAGGTCACTGCGCCCCTGCGCACGGCGCTGGCGGCGGTGATCTACCCGGGCCAGTGGCTGGTGATGCAGCCCATCGAGATGGCCATCGGGGTGCGCGGCTACTTCACCTCGCTGGAACAGTCCCGCACGCTGGAGGCCGAGGCGCTCAAGCGCCTGTCGGAGCAGGCCAGCCGCAGCCAGCAGGTCGAACAGCTCAACCTGGAGAACCGGCGGCTGCGCGAGCTGCTGGGCCTGCGCGACCGCGCGCAGGTGGCCGGCATCGGCGCCCAGGTGCTGTACGACGCCGCCGACCCCTACACCCGGCGGGTCGTGATCGACCGGGGTCAGACCCACGGCGTGAAGGCCGGCGCACCGGTCATCGACGAAGCCGGCGTGCTGGGCCAGGTGACCCGGGTGTACCCGCTGGTGTCCGAGGTCAGCCTGCTGGTCGACCCGGACCAGGCCATCCCGGTGCTCAACGCCCGCACCGGCCTGCGCAGCATCGCCTTCGGCCAGCCGTCCCGCTCGGGCGACGGCATGGAGCTGCGCTATACCGTGGCCAACGCCGACATCGCGGTGGGCGACCTGCTCACCACCAGCGGCGTGGACGGCATCTACCCGCCCGGTCTGGCGGTGGCCCGCGTGACCGACATCGAGCGGGCGGCCGACTCCTCCTTTGCCCGCATCCGCTGCGAACCGGTGGCCCGGGTGCAGGCTGCGCTGCATGTGATCGTGCTGCAGGTGTCGGGCGACGCCGTGCCCGCTGCAACCGACGAGGCGCCTGCCCCCGCCGGAAAGGCCTCGCCATGATCATGCGCCCCGGCCAGCAGCTGCTGCTGCCCGCCAACCCGGTCTTCATCTGGCTGAGCCTGATCGTCGCGCTGCTGGTCAACATGCTGTTCAACATGGGTCTGTTCGGCCGCGCCGCCTGGGTGCCCGACCTGCTGGCGGTGGTGCTGGTGTTCTGGAGCGTGCACCAGCCGCTGCGGGTGGGCGTGGGGGTGGCCTTCTTCTTCGGTCTGGCCATGGATGTGCACCAGGGTTCGCTGCTGGGCCAGCATGCGCTGGCCTACACCGTGCTCGGCTTCGGCGCCATCGCCATGCACCGGCGGCTGCTGTGGTTTGCGGTGCCGCAGCAGGCCATCCAGGTGCTGCCGCTGTTCGTGGCGGCCAATGTGCTGCAGTGGCTGGTTCGCATGGCGGCCGGCGATCCGTTCCCCGGCATCGCCAATTTCCTCTCGCCCGTGATCGAGGCGCTGCTGTGGCCGGTGGTGACCGTGCTGCTGCTGGCGCCGCAGCGCCGCGCGCCCGACCCGGACGACAACCGGCCGATCTGACATGACCGAGCTGCGCAACGTCGAATCCGACCTGGCCCTGTTCCGCACCCGGGTGCTGGTCATCGGGCTGGCGGTGCTGGTGGCCTTCGGTCTGATCGCCGCCCGGCTGACCTGGCTCCAGGTGGTCCGGCACGACGAGCTGCTGGCGCAAGCCGAGAGCAACCGCACCGCCATCCTGCCGGTGGTGCCGAACCGGGGGCAGATCCTGGACCGCGCCGGTCGGGTGCTGGCCACCAACTACTCCGCCTACACCCTGGAGATCACGCCCTCCAAGGTGTCCGACCTGGAGGGCACCATTGCCGAGCTGGGCCGCATCGTCAACATCGAACCGCGCGACGTGCGCCGCTTCAAGCGGCTGCGGGAAGAGTCGCTGAGCTTCGATTCCCTGCCGATCCGCACCCGCCTGACCGACGAAGAGGTGGCCCGCTTTGCCGCCCAGCGTTACCGGTTTCCGGGCGTCGAAGTGAAGGCCCGGCTGCTGCGCCAGTACCCCAACGGCGAAGCCGCCAGCCATGTGGTGGGCTACATCGGCCGCATCAACCAGCGCGAGAAGGAACTGATGGCGGACTGGCCCGAGGACGACCAGGCCAACTACCGGGGCACCGAATACATCGGCAAGCTCGGCACCGAACAGCAATACGAGCAGACCCTGCATGGCGCCACCGGGTTCGAGCGGGTCGAGACCTCGGCCGGTGGCCGCGCGGTGCGTTCGCTGGCATCGTCCGCCGCCACCCCGGGCGACACCGTGGTGCTGTCCATCGACCTGCAGCTGCAGAAGATGGTGGAAGACCTGTTCGGCGAGCGCCGGGGCGCGCTGGTCGCCATCGACCCGCGCAATGGCGAGGTGCTGGCCTTCGTCTCCAAACCGACCTTCGACCCCAACCTGTTCGTCGACGGCATCGACGTGGACAACTGGCGTGCGCTCAACGAGTCGATCGACAAACCGCTGCTCAACCGGGCACTGCGCGGCACCTACCCGCCCGGCTCCACCTACAAGCCCTTCATGGCGCTGGCGGCACTGGAAACCGGCGCCCGCACGGCCGGCACGGTCATCAACGACCCGGGCTTCTGGATGTTCGGCAACCACCGCTTCCGCAGCCACGGCGACGCCGGCCTGGGTGCGGTCGACATGCACCGCAGCATCGTCAAGTCCAGCAACACCTACTACTACTCGCTGGCCAACGAGATGGGTGTGGACCGCATGCACGACTTCATGAAGCCGCTGGGCTTTGGCCAGATCACCGGCATCGACCTCAAGGGCGAGGTGCGCGGCGTGCTGCCCAGCCAGGCCTGGAAGCGCGACAACTACAAACGCCCCGAGCAGCAGCGCTGGTATGCCGGCGAGACCATCTCGCTGGGCATCGGCCAGGGCTACAACAGCTTCACCATGTTGCAGCTGGCGCATGCCATGGCGACGCTGGCCAACGGTGGCGTGCAGCACAAGCCGCACCTCACCCTGGCCACCCAGAGCGTGATCACCGGCGAACGCACGCCTGTGGCCCGGCCGGGGCCGGTGAACCTGGGCTACAAGCCGGAGCATGTGGCCACCGTGCTGCGCGCCATGCAGGCCGTCACCACCGAGGGCACCTCCACCCGGGTGTTCGCCGGTGCGCCGTACACCAGCGGCGGCAAGACCGGCACCGCGCAGGCGGTGACCATCGGCCAGAAGGACCGGTACGACGCCCGCAAGCTCGAGGAGCACCAGCGCGACCATTCGCTGTACGTGGCCTTCGCCCCGGTCGACGCGCCGCGGGTGGCGCTGGCGGTGGTGGTGGAGAACGCCGGCTTCGGCGCGGCGGCGGCAGCCCCGATTGCCCGCCGCGTGTTCGACTACCTGATTGCCGGGCTGTACCCGAACCCGCAGGACATCGCGGCGGTCCAGCTGGGTCAGGCCGGTGCCCCGGTCGGCACGCCGCTCAAGCTGGTCGATCCGGGCGCAGCGCCACAGTGATGCGTCGGCGCGGATCGCCCGCTCAGGGCATCCGGACCCAGGCGTCCCAACCGGTCTTCAGGATCAGGGCCGAGACCACCACGATGAAGGCCACCCGCACGAAGCCGCTGCCGTGCTTGAGCGCCATGCGCGTGCCCAGCACGCTGCCCACCACGTTGGCCAGGCCCAGCACCACCACGTAGTGCCACCAGATGTGGCCCTTCCAGGCGAACAGCGAGAGTGCCGCCACGTTGGAGGCCACGTTGAGCAGCTTGGCGCTGGCGCTGGCGTGCAGGAAGTCGTAACCCAGCCAGCGCACGAACAGGAACACCAGGAAGCTGCCGGTGCCAGGGCCAAAAAACCCGTCGTAAAACCCGATGGTCAGGCCCAGCGTGCAGGCCGCGGCGGTTTCGCGCCGGCCCTGGAAGCGGGGCACATGGTCGCGGCCCAGGTCCTTGCGGGCCAGGGTGTAGATCAGCACCGCCAGCAGCACCAGCGGCAGCAGGGCCCGCAGCGCATCGGGGGAGACCTGGGTCACGGTCCAGGCCCCGGCCATGGAGCCGCCGAAGGCCAGCGCGGCCGCCGGCAGCAAGGCATGCCAGGGCATCTCGACCCGGCGGGCGTACTGGGCGGTGGCCGAGATGGTGCCCCACACCGAGGCGCTCTTGTTGACGCCCAGCAAGGTGGCCGGGTGGGCCGACGGAAACAGGGCAAACAGGGCGGGCAGGAGGATCAGGCCGCCGCCACCCACGATGGAGTCGACGAAGCCGGCGGCCAGCGAGGCCAGTGAGATGAGCAGGAGTTCCATGGGCAGGTCAGGGCAACCGGTGATTGTCGCCGCCCGCGCACCGGCAAAAAAAAGCCGACCTGTTCAGGTCGGCTGGGATGCGTCCGGCGGCCTCTGTGGGCCTTGATCCGGGGTTGTTCTGGTTGGACTGGGTTGTCTCCTCGGTCCCCCGCGGTTCGCCGCAGGGGCTGCGGCAGCGAGTGCATGCACTGTAGGGTATGGCACCACCGAGGTGCATACGGGCTTTCCCTGCATTGGCACAGGAAATGCTGAACGGCTCCACCTGTTACGAAAGGTATTGCCCATGCACCGGATTCGACGCATTTCCCGATGGACCCGCGCTTTGTCGCACCGATCTGCAGCCCTGTTGACGGGCACAGGCGGGCTGGTGGCCCTGTGGCCGGGCAGTGCCGCAGCGCAGGAAGCGGCCGGCCCGACGCTGGTGGCGGCCAGCACCCTGCAAGGTGCCGACACCGCCTGGCTGATGATCAGCACGGCGCTGGTGCTGCTGATGACCTTGCCGGGCATTGCCCTGTTTTATGGCGGCATGGTGCGCCGCTTCAATGTGATCAACACCATGGCCAGCGTGGTCGGCATCGCGGCGCTGGTGAGCGTGCTCTGGTTCGCGCTGGCGTATTCGCTGGCCTTCACGCCGGGCGGAGCGGCCGGCGGCTTCATCGGCGGACTGGAGCGCATCGGCTTTGCCGGGCTGGACTATCTGGGCAGCACCGGGCAGGTGGCGGTGAGCCACATGGCCCGACATGTGCCGGAGTCGGTGTTTGCCATGTTCCAGCTCACCTTCGCCATCATCACCTGCGCGCTGGTGGTGGGCGCGCTGGTCGAGCGCATGCGCTTTGCAGCGCTGCTGGTGTTCACCGCGTTGTGGCTGCTGGCGGTGTACGTGCCGATTGCCCACTGGGTGTGGGAGCCGGGTGGCTGGCTGGCCCAGCTGGGTGCGCTGGACTTCGCCGGCGGTGCGGTGGTGCACATCAATGCCGGTGCTGCTGCACTGGTGGTGGCCTATGCCCTGGGCCCGCGCAGCGGCTACGGCCGCGAGCCCTTCGTGCCCTTCAACCTGGGGCTGACCATGGCCGGCACCGGCCTGCTCTGGGTGGGCTGGTTCGGCTTCAATGCCGGCTCTGCGCTGGCGGCCGATGGTCGGGCCGGGCTGGCGCTGGCGGTGACCCACCTGGCCGCCGCCAGCGGTGCCATCGCGTGGATGGCGGCCGAGTGGCTGGCGCGCAAGCGGGCCACGCTGCTGGGCCTGTGCTCGGGTGTGGTGGCCGGGCTGGTGGCCATCACGCCGGCGGCCGGCTTCGTGTCGCTGCGCGGCGCACTGGTGATCGGCCTGGTGGCGGGTGTGGCCTGCTACTGGGGCGCGACCGCCCTCAAGCGCATGCTGCGCGCCGACGACTCGCTCGACGTGTTCGGCGTGCATGGTGTGGGCGGTCTGGTGGGCGCGGTGCTCACCGGCCTGCTGGCCGACCCGGCCATCTCGGGCGTGCAGGCCAGCCTGTCGGCGCAGCTGATCGCCTGTGTGGCGGTGCTGGGTTACAGCGTGGTCATGACCACCGTGGTGCTGTGGGTCACCTCGCGCTTCGTGGCGCTGCGGGTGAGCGAGGGCGATGAACGCACCGGGCTGGACCTGTCGCTGCACAACGAACAGCTGGGGCATTGAGCCATGAGCGGATCGAACGATCTGTTCGGCATTGCTGCGCACCTGCACGTGCTGCTGCGGCGCAAGACCGGGCGGGTGACCGACACCGAGTGGATGGCGGTGAATGCCGACTACGCCCGCGAGATCTCGCGGGTGGCGCGGCGCGCCGCCGAGGTCGACGGCCACGCCGAACTGCTGCCCTGGGCCGAGAAGCTGGATGCGGCGCTGCAGGCCCGCACCGAGCCGCAACGCAGGCCACTGCTGCAGGCCGCCGCCGACACGCTGCGCGCCGGACAGGTGCCTGCGGAGGCACCGCCACCGGAAACGCCGGCCTCGCCCGACAGCAAATACGTCGGCCGGCTGCGCTGATGCGGCCGGCCCGGCGTGGGGCCGGCGCTCACTGCCCGGACATGATCCAGCGCGCGGCGCGCTCGGCCATCATCAGGGTGGGGCTGTTGGTGTTGCCGCTGGTGATGACCGGCATGACGCCGGCGTCCACCACGCGCAGGCCGGCCACGCCGCGCACGCGCAGGTGGCTGTCGACCACCGCCATCGGGTCGTCGGCGCGGCCCATGCGGGTGGTGCCCACCGGGTGGAAGATGGTGCTGGCAATGTCGCCGGCCAGGCGCGCCAGTTCCTCGTCGGTCTGGTACTGCACGCCGGGCTTGAACTCCTCGGGCCGGTAGGGCGCCAGCGCCGGCTGCGACACGATGCGCCGGGTCACCCGCAGGCTGTCGGCCGCGACCTGCCGGTCCTCGGGCGTGCTGAGGTAATTGGGGGCAATGGCCGGTGCATCCTGGAACCGCGGGCTGGTGATGCGCACATGGCCCCGGCTGGTGGGGTTGAGGTTGCACACGCTGGCGGTGAAGGCCGGGAAGCTGTGCAGCGGCTCGCCGAAGGCATCCAGGCTGAGCGGCTGCACGTGGTACTGGATGTTGGGGTAGGGCTGGTCGGCCGAGCTGCGGGTGAAGGCGCCGAGCTGGCTGGGTGCCATGCTCATGGGGCCGGAGCGCTTGAGCACATATTCCAGCCCGATCATGGCCTTGCCCCAGACCGAGTTCGCCAGGGTGTTGAGCGTCTTCACGCCCTGCACCTTGTAGACCGAACGGATCTGCAGGTGGTCCTGCAGGTTCTCGCCCACGCCCGGCAGGTCGTGCACCACCGGCACGCCGTGATGCTGCAGCAGCGCCGCCGGGCCGATGCCCGAGAGCTGCAGGATCTGCGGCGAGCCGACCGCGCCGGCACACAGGATGACCTCGCCCGCCGCGTGGGCGGTGAGCATTTCGGTGCCGGTCCAGACCTGCACGCCGGTGCAGCGCTTCTGGCCGTCGGCCCCGGTGTCCACCACCAGGCGCGACACCTGGGCGGTGGTCCAGAGCTCGAAGTTGGGGCGGGCGTAGCAGGTGGGCCGCAGGAAGGCCTTGGCGGTGTTCCAGCGCCAGCCGGAGCGCTGGTTGACCTCGAAGTAACCCACGCCCTCGTTGTTGCCGCGGTTGAAGTCTTCGCTGGCCGGAATGCCGGCCTGCTGCGCGGCCTGCGCGAAGGCGTCGAGCACGTCCCAGCGCAGGCGCTGCTTCTCGACCCGCCATTCGCCGCCGGCCTGGCGCTGCCGCAGCACCTCGCGCCACGGGTCGTCGGCGCTGCCGCCACTCAGCAGCTCGGCCGGCACGCCCTGGGCACCGTGCCAGCCGGAGGCGCCCTTGTAGTGGTCCTCGTGCAGCTTGAAGTAGGGCAGAAGGCGGTCCCAGGACCAGTCGTCGTCGCCGGTGATCTCGGCCCAGCGCTGGTAGTCGCGCTGCTGGCCGCGCATGTAGATCATCCCGTTGATGCTGGAGCAGCCCCCGAGCGTCTTGCCGCGCGGGTAACGCAGCCGGCGGCCGTTGAGGCCGGCGTCGGCCTCGGTCTGGTAGAGCCAGTCGGTGCGCGGGTTGCCGATGCAGTAGAGGTAGCCCACCGGAATGTGGATCCAGTGGTAGTCGTCCTGACGGCCGGCCTCGATCAGCAGCACCCGTTTCGAAGGGTCGGCACTCAGCCGGTTGGCCATCAGGCAGCCGGCCGTGCCCGCGCCGATGATGATGTAGTCGAACGTGCTGTCGGTGGATGCTGTGCTCATGGGAGGGTCCCGTCCTTCGTGTCGTCGTCGGTGTCGTCGGTCCCGGATTCGTCGAGCCGGTAATCACCGCGGTGGAATGCCGCCAGCACTTCCTCGCCCCGGGCCTTGCAGTGCTCGGGCACCAGCACCCGCACCGGAATGGCGGGCGCCAGCAGCCCGTGGGCCTGCACCAGGTGCGCGTCGGCCACCGCCGCCGGCACACCCGCCGCCTGCAGCACGCCGCGCAGCATGAACGCCTCCAGCGGCTGAAAGACCGTGGTCAAGGTGACCCAGTCCCCCAGCGACGGCTCGTAGGCGCTGTTGAGGTCGTCCATGCCGTGGCGGCGGACCGGGGGAGTTACTTGGCGGTCGGCATCACGAACTCGGCGCCCTTGCCGATGCTCTCCGGCCAGCGCTGCATGATCGACTTCTGCTTGGTGTAGAAGCGCACGCCCTCTTCGCCGTAGGCGTGCATGTCGCCGAACAGGCTCTTCTTCCAGCCGCCGAAGCCGTGCCAGGCCATGGGCACCGGGATCGGCACGTTGATGCCGACCATGCCCACCTGGATGCGGCGCGAGAACTCGCGCGCCACGTTGCCGTCGCGGGTGAAGCAGGACACGCCGTTGCCGAACTCGTGGTCGTTGATGATCTGCACCGCCTGGGCGAAGTCGGCCACGCGCACGCACGAGAGCACCGGGCCGAAGATCTCTTCCTTGTAGATCTTCATGTCGGTGGTGACATGGTCGAACAGCGTGCCCCCGAGCCAGAAGCCCTTGTCGCAGCCTTCGCCGGCCACCTTGCCGTCGAACACGCGGCCATCGACCAGCATCTTCGCGCCTTCCTTCACGCCGGCATCGATGTAGCCGGTGATGCGCTGGCGCGCCACGTCGGTGACGATGGGGCCCATCTCGGCGGCCAGGTTGGTGCCGTTGAGCACCTTCAGGGCCTTGGTGCGCTCGATCAGCTTGGGCATGATCTTGTCGGCCACATCACCGACCAGCACCGCCACGCTGATGGCCATGCAGCGCTCGCCGGCCGAGCCGTAGGCCGCGCCGATGAGGGCGTCCACCGCCTGGTCCAGGTCGGCATCGGGCATGACCACCATGTGGTTCTTGGCGCCGCCCAGGGCCTGCACCCGCTTGCCGTGGTGCGCGCCGGTCTCGTAGATGTAGTTGGCGATCGGGGTCGAACCCACGAAGCTGATGGCCTTCACGTCCGGGTGGACCAGCAGCGCATCCACCGCCTCCTTGTCGCCCTGCACCACGTTGTACACACCGTCGGGCAGGCCGGCCTTCTTGAGCAGCTCGCCCATGAACAGGCTGGGGGTCGGGTCGATCGGGCTGGGCTTGAGGATGAAGGTGTTGCCGGCGGCAATGGCCACCGGGAACATCCACATGGGCACCATGACCGGGAAGTTGAACGGGGTGATGCCGGCCACCACGCCCAGCGGCTGGCGCAGGGTCCAGTTGTCCATGCCGGTGGAGACCTGGTCGGTGAAATCGCCCTTGAGCAGCTGCGGAATGCCGCAGGCGAATTCCACGATGTCGATGCCGCGCGCCACCTCGCCCTGGGCATCGGTGAACACCTTGCCGTGTTCGGCGGTGATCATGCGGGCCAGCTCGTCCTTGTGCTGGTTGAGCAGCTCCAGGAACTTGAACATCACACGGGCGCGGCGGATGGGCGGGGTGTCGGACCAGGCCGGGAAGGCGGCGCGGGCGGCGGCCACGGCGGTGTCCACATCGGCGGTGCTGGCCAGGGCCACGCGGCCGGTCACGGCACCGGTGGCGGGGTTGAACACGTCCTGTGCGCGGGTGGACTGACCGGCCACGCTGGCGCCGTTGATGTAGTGGTTGATATTTGTGATGCTCATGGCGAGGTCTCCTGTAGAAACCGCTATTGTGCAAATGGTCAACGAGAAAAACCAATGAGAATGCCGGAATTCTTTTATTGGTCCGGCAAATAACATGGCCTCTGCCCCCCTGCCCCAGCCCCGCCCGCCCACCATCGAGCCCCAGACCCTGCGGGCCTTCGTGGCCGTGGCGCGCGAGGGCAATGTCTCGCGCGCCGCCACCCGGCTGCACCTGAGCCAGCCAGCGGTGAGCCTGCAGCTGCGCACCCTGGCCGAGGCCACCGGGCTGCAGCTGTTCACCCGCACCGCGCAGGGCATGGCCCTGACCCGCGATGGCGCGGCCCTGCTGCCCATGGCCGACAAGGCCCTGGCCGGTCTGGCCGAGTTCGGGCAGGCCGCCGCCGCCCTGCACACCACGGTGCGCGGCACGCTGCGCATCGGCACCATCCTCGACCCCGAGTTCACCCGCCTGGGCGCCTTCCTGAAGCAGCTGGTGGAGACCAGCCCGCAGGTCGACACGGTGCTGCGCCAGGGCATGAGCGGCGACGTGCTGGCCCTGATCGACCGCGGCGAGCTCGATGTCGGCTTCCACCTCGACCTGCCGGACGACCCCCTCGGGCCCGACTGGCAGCGCCGCCCGCTGACCCGCTTCACCTACCGGGTGCTGGCGCCCGCCGGCTGGGGCCCGCAGGTGCGCGGCATGGACTGGAAGGCCCTGGCCAGCCTGCCCTGGCTGGCCACGCCGCCGGCCAGCGCCCACCACCGGCTGCAGCGCCGGGTGTTCGGCCCGGGCTCGCTCACCGGGCTGGAGCCGCGCCGGGTGGCGCTGGTCGACCAGGAAGCCTCCATGCTCGACCTGGTGCGCAGCGGCGTGGGCCTGTCGCTGGTGCGCGACGCCATTGCCATCCGCGAGGCCCAGGCGCGCGGCCTGGTCATTGCCGACCGGGTCGGGCTGGACTGCGAGCTGAGCCTGGTGTGCCGCGCCGGGCGCGCGGGCGAGCCGGTGATCGCCGCCGCCTGGGCAGCGCTGGACACCGTCTGGACCTGAAACCTGCCGGCCCGGCAGAACCGTGACGTTCTTGTCGGATGGTGATGAATCACGTCGAGCGGCATCGCAGACTCGCCGATCTTTGCCGACCCGGCGCTTCTCACCACCCGGCCATGTTCAAGTTTCTCCACACCCACCCCGACCTGCGGCAGGGACCGGCCCAGCCGGAGCCGTTCCCGCCGGCGGCCGACTTCCGCTCCAGCACCCTGCAGCCCGATCCGGTCGACGCCGGCGCCTGGCTGCTCGGACCGGCCGCCACGGCCCCGGTCCGCGCGCGGCCGCCCTGGCTGGTGCCGGCGCTGGTGACCACCGTGCTGGTGCTCACCCTGGCCGCCGGGTTGCTGGCCTGGACCTGGCACTGACCCGGTCGCGGCGGTCGGTGGGCGGGCTCAGCGCCAGCGCGCCAGCTCGTCCTTGAGCGTGGCCGACATCGGCAGGTTGACCGGGCGGTTGAAGGGCGGCACCGGGCCCATGAACCAGCGCTGGTAGGCGGCTTCGAGCAGGCCGCTGCTGTTGGCCTGCACCAGGGCATCGTTCACCGCCTTGAGGAGCTGCGGGTCGCCGGGGCGCACCGCGATCGCAATCGGCTCGTTTGAAAGCTCCTGTGGCAGCAGCGTGTAGGCCTCCGGGTTGCGCCCCTGGGCCAGCTGGGTGAGCAGCAGCACATCGTCGCGCAGATAACCCCGGGCCCAGCCCAGCTCCAGCTGGCCCATGGCGGCCACCGCATCCAGGGCCCGCACCACCTTCCAGCCCCGCTCGGCTGCGCGCTGCGTGGCCAGGGTGTCGGCCGTGGTGCGGCCGATCACCACCACCGACTGGTCGCGCAGCTGATCGACCGCCGTGATGCCGTCGACCGCCCGCACCAGCACCCGCGCATGCGACACGAACACCGGGTGCGAAAAAGCCATGGCACCCCGGCGCTCCGGGGTGTCGGTGGTGGCCGCGCACAGCAGGTCGACCGTGCCGGCCTGCAGGTAACGCACCACCTGATCCGCCGGCACCTCGACCGGGTTGACCCGCAGCACCTTGCCGGTGGCGGCCTGCACCCGCTCCACCGCCGACTGGCACAGGTCGATCATGTAACCCGCCGGCCGGCCCTGACCGTCGCGGAAGGAAAACGGCGAGGCATCGACCCGGTAGCCCAGGTTGATCTGCCCCTTCATGGCGATCTGCTGCAACACCGCCTGGGCCGAGGCGGCGCTGCAGGCCAGAGCGGCCAGGGCCAGGGCCGCCAGGCGGCAGAACGACGAGATGTGCGGTACGGACATGAGGCACCCCCTGTGGTCTGGCCCCAATGTAAGCAGATGCAACGCTGCTGCCAAGCGGGTGCATCCCGACAGGCCGGGAGTGTCTTCAGATGTTTTTGTCATGAACAACCAAAAACGTATTCGTTCCCTTTCTGAAGGTGCGGCGGAATCATGCGGGCCATCCACCACCGGGCCCCGGCCCTCACCAAGGACACCTCCATGACCACCCGCCGACAACTCATCCAGGCCGTACCGGCCACCCTGGCCGCCAGCCTGGCCGCCCAGCTGCCCACCGCCGCCCTGGCCCAGGCCACGCCGGCCCCGGTGACGCTGCTCAACGTGTCGTACGACCCGACCCGCGAGCTGTATGTGGACATCAACGCCGCCTTTGCCAAGGCCTGGAAGGCCCGGACCGGCCAGACCGTGACCATGCAGCAGAGCCACGGCGGCTCGGGCAAGCAGGCCCGATCCATCATCGACGGTCTGGCCGCCGACGTGGCCACCCTGGCCCTGGCCGGCGACACCGACGCCCTGCACACCAACGGCCAGTGGATTCCCAAGGACTGGCAGAAGCGCCTGCCGCTGAACAGCACCCCGTACGCCTCGACCATCGTGCTGGTCACCCGCGCCGGCAACCCCAGGAACATCCAGGACTGGGACGACCTGATCCGCCCGGACGTGAAGGTCATCACACCCAACCCCAAGACCTCCGGCGGCGCCCGCTGGAACTACCTGGCCGCCTGGGAATTCGCCAGGCGCAAGTACGGTGGTGACGCCAAGGCCCAGGAATTCGTGGCCAAGCTCTATGCCAACGTGCCGGTGCTCGACACCGGGGCGCGCGGCTCGTCGGTCACCTTTGCCCAGCGCAACCAGGGCGACGTGTTCATCTCGTGGGAAAACGAGGCCTACCTGCTGGAGAAGGAATTCGGCAACAAGGTGGACTTCGTCTACCCCAGCCTGTCGATCCTGGCCGAGCCGGCCGTGACCCTCGTCGACAGGAACGTCGACAGGAAGGGCACCCGCGCCGTGGCCCAGGCCTACCTGGAATTCCTCTACACCGAGGAAGCCCAGGACCTGATCGGCAAGCACTTCTACCGCCCCACCTCCACCCAGGCCCAGGCCAGGTACGCGAAGCAGCTGCCCAAGATCAACCTGTTCAGGATCGACGAGGCCTTCGGCGGCTGGGCCCAGGCGGCCAAGGTGCACTTCGCCGACGGCGGCACCTTCGACCAGATCTACACCCGCAAGTGATGCAGGCCGGTTCATGCCTGATCGTCATATGGAAACAAGAAAACTGTCGTTTGTGATCTGAAGCATCACACCCAGAATCCAGACCCTTCCCGAACCTGCCCCCTTTTTTCACGCCCGCCCACCATGAACACCGCCCTCCGCTCCACCCTTGCCGCCCTGGCCTTCAGTGCGGCCGGCCTGGCCCAGGCCCAGACCGGCCTGCTCAATGTGTCCTACGACGTGGCGCGCGAGTTCTACAAGGACTTCAACGCCGCCTTCGTGGCCCACCACAAGAAGACCACCGGCCAGGACCTGAGCGTCAACCAGTCGCACGCCGGGTCGAGTGCCCAGGCCCGTGCGGTGGCCGACGGCCTGGAGGCCGACGTGGTGACCTTCAACACCACCACCGATGTCGACTTCCTGGCCGACAAGGGCGTGGTGGCCAAGGACTGGCGCCAGAAATTCCCGAACGGCGCCGCGCCCACCACCAGCACCATGCTGTTCCTGGTGCGCAACGGCAACCCGAAGAACATCAAGGACTGGCCCGATCTGATCAAGCCCGGCGTGCAGGTGGTGGTGGTCAACCCCAAGACCGGCGGCAACGGCCGCATGGCCTACCTGGCCGCCTGGGGTTATGTGCGCAGCACCGGTGGCACCGATGCACAGGCCGCCGAGTTCGTGAGCAAGCTCTACAAGAACGTGCCGGTGCTGGCCCGTGGCGGTCGTGATGCCACCGGCGTCTTCCTGCAACGCAACATCGGCGATGTGCTGGTGACCTTCGAGTCCGAGGTGGTGTCGGTCGACCGTGAATTCGGCGCCGGCAAGGTCGATGCCATCCACCCCAGCGCCAGCATCGTGGCCGAGAACCCGGTGGCGGTGGTGGAACGCACGGCGGCCAAGAAAGGCAGCGGCGCCCTGGCCAAGGCCTACCTGGATTACCTCTACAGCCCCGAAGGCCAGGAGATTGCTGCCAAGCACAACATCCGCCCGCGCAACGAGGCGGTGCTGAAGAAATACGCCAGCGCCTTCAAGCCGATCAAGCTGTTCACCGTGGAGCAGTACTTCGGCTCGCTGGCCGAGGCGCAGAAGGTGCACTTCAACGACGGCGGCCAGTTCGACGCCCTCTATACGAACCGCTGAGCCCGCCATGAGCGCCACCACCACCCTCGCCGGGCCGGCCACGGCCCCGAGGCCTTCCACACGCGCCACCCGGCGCGTGCTGCCGGGGTTCCACCTCACGCTCGGGTACACGCTGTTCTACCTGTTCCTGATCGTGCTGATCCCGCTGTCGGCCCTGCTGTTCAAGACCTTCTCGCTGACCTGGGTGCAGTTCGTGGAGGCGGTCACCGCGCCGCGCGTGATGGCGTCCTACCGGCTGACCTTCGGCGCCTCGCTGATCGCGGCCACCGTCAACCTGTTCGCCGGTCTGCTGGTGGCCTGGGTGCTGGTGCGTTATGAATTTCCGGGCAAGAAGGTGGTGGATGCGCTGGTCGACCTGCCGTTTGCCCTGCCCACCGCCGTGGCCGGCATCTCGCTGACCGCGCTGCTGGCCGGCAACGGCTGGATCGGCCAGTACCTGGAGCCGCTGGGCATCCAGCTGGCGTTCCAGCCGGCGGGCGTGGTGATCGCGCTCATCTTCATCGGCCTGCCCTTCGTGGTGCGCACGGTGCAGCCGGTGCTGGAGGACGCCGAGAAGGAGCTGGAGGAGGCCGCCATGTGCCTGGGCGCCACCCGCTGGCAGACCTTTGCCCGCGTCATCCTGCCCACCATCGGCCCGGCCCTGCTGACCGGTTTCGCCATGGCCTTCGCCCGCGCCGTGGGCGAGTACGGCTCGGTGATCTTCATTGCCGGCAACGTGCCCATGGTGTCGGAGATCACGCCGTTGATCATCATCGGCAAGCTGGAGCAGTACGACTACGCCGGAGCCACCGCGGTGGCCACCGTGATGCTGGGCATTTCATTTGTGTTGCTGCTGATCATCAACGGCCTGCAGGCCTGGCAGCGCCGCCGCTCGGGAGCCGCCGCATGAGCCGCCAGACCACCGAATCGCGCGCGGTGCGCATCACCCTGGTGGCGCTGGCCCTGGGCTTCATGGCACTGTTCCTGGTGCTGCCGCTGGCCGCCGTGTTCACCGAGGCGCTGCGCAAGGGCTGGGGTGCCTACTGGGAAGCGCTGAAGGAGCCGGACGCCTGGGCCGCCATCCGACTGACCCTGATCACCGCTGCCGTGGCCGTGCCGCTGAACCTGATCTTCGGCGTGGCCGCAGCCTGGGCCATTGCCAAGTTCGAGTTCCGCGGCAAGTCCTTCCTGACCACGCTGATCGACCTGCCGTTCTCGGTCTCGCCGGTGGTGGCGGGCCTGATCTATGTGCTGGTGTTCGGCGCGCAAGGCTGGCTCGGCCCCTGGCTGGCCGAACACGACATCAAGATCGTGTTCGCGGTGCCCGGCATCATCCTGGCCACCCTGTTCGTCACCTTCCCCTTCATTGCGCGCGAGCTCATCCCGCTGATGCAGGCCCAGGGCAACGAGGAAGAGCAGGCCGCCCAGGTGCTGGGCGCCAGCGGCTGGCAGACCTTCTGGTACGTGACCCTGCCCAACATCAAGTGGGGCCTGCTGTTCGGGGTGATCCTGTGCAACGCGCGGGCCATGGGCGAGTTCGGCGCGGTGTCGGTGGTCTCCGGCCACATCCGCGGCCAGACCAACACCATGCCGCTGCATGTGGAGATCCTCTACAACGAATACCAGTCGGTGGCGGCCTTTGCGGTGGCCTCGCTGCTGGCCCTGCTGGCCATCGTCACGCTGGTCATCAAGACCATCGTGGAATGGCGCCACGAGCGCGAGCTGCGCGCCGCCGCCGAGCTGCCGCCGGAACGCCCGGCGCCGGCCACCCTGATCCTGAAGGAAGCGTCATGAGCATCGCCATCCAGAACATCTCCAAGCATTTCGGCAGCTTCCACGCGCTGGACAACATCGGCCTGGACATCGGCTCGGGCGAGCTGCTGGCCCTGCTGGGCCCCTCGGGCTGCGGCAAGACCACGCTGCTGCGCATCATTGCCGGGCTGGAAACCGCCGACACCGGCAACATCCTGTTCAGCGGCGAGGACGCCACCGACAAGCATGTGCGCGAGCGCGGCGTGGGCTTCGTGTTCCAGCACTACGCGCTGTTCCGCCACATGACGGTGGCCGACAACGTGGCCTTCGGCCTGCGGGTCAAGCCGCGCCGCGAGCGCCCGAGCGAAAAGCAGATCCAGGCCAAGGTGCACGAGCTGCTCAGCCTGGTGCAGCTCGACTGGCTGGCCGACCGCTACCCCTCGCAGCTCTCCGGCGGCCAGCGCCAGCGCATCGCCCTGGCGCGCGCGCTGGCGGTGGAGCCGCAGGTGCTGCTGCTCGACGAACCGTTCGGCGCGCTCGACGCCCAGGTGCGCAAGGAACTGCGCCGCTGGCTGCGCCGCCTGCACGACGAGCTGCACGTGACCAGCATCTTCGTCACCCACGACCAGGAGGAGGCGCTGGAAGTGGCCGACCGCGTGGTGCTCATGAACCATGGCCGCATCGAGCAGGTGGGCACTCCGCGCGAGGTGTGGGAACACCCGGCCACCCCGTTCGTGGCCAGCTTCCTCGGCGGCGTGCCGCTGGTGGGCGACGGCACCCGGCCGCTGCGCCCGCACGAGCTGCAGGTGCAGCGCCTGCTGCCGGGCCAGCCGGTGCCGGCCGGTGCGGTCACCGCCACCCTGCGCCGCGCCCTGGTGCTGGACCCGGTGGTGCGGCTGGAGCTGGAGCCCTCGCACGGCGAGCGCGAACTCATCGAAGCCCGGCTGGCCACCGCCGCGTTCGACGCGCTGGGCCTGCGCGAAGGCGATGCGGTGCTGGTGAGTCCGAGGAACTCTGTCGGACAATCGCAGTCTGTGGAGGCATGAACCACGGAGAAACCGCATGAAGACCCTCATCTGGGCCGCATTCGCGCTGCTGGCGCTGATCTGGACCGGGCTGGCCGCCCTCTCGGCCGGGCTGGCGCAATGGCTGATCGGGGCCATGGCCTCGGGCGAGGCCACCCAGATGGCCACCACGGTGGGCCAGTGGCCGGTGCCGGCGTGGGCGGCCTTGTGGATCGACCCGGCCTGGCTGCAGGGCCTGCAGCTGATGTGGCTGGACCTGGTGCAGTGGCTGTCGCAGGTGCTGCCCTCCATCGACGGCCTGGGCGGTTTCGTGACGGCACTGGTCTGGATCGGCTGGGGCGTGGGCCTGATCACCCTGCTGGTGGTCTGCGGCGGCCTGCACTGGCTGGCCGGCCGGATGTCGGGGCCGGGGTCCGGACCGCGTCCGGCATGAGCGAACCCCTGGCGCGCCGGCTGCGCGAAGCCGCCGACCAGCACGCGCAGTCGCCCGAGCTGAAGCTCAATGTGCGCGAGCTGGTGCAGCTGCACGGCGACGCCTCCACCGCCGTGCTGCTGATGCTGATGTCGGCGCTGACCGTCATCCCGATTGCCGGCGCCGGCACCGTGCTGAGCTTTGCCATCGTCGCGCTGGCCTGGGCCTGGCTGCGTGGCCACGACGAATTCCCGCTGCCCCGACGCGTGGGCGACCTGACCCTGAACGAAACCTGGACCCGCCGCTGCCTGCACGGCCTGGCCTGGACCTACGAACGCGCGCACCGCTGGCTGCGGCCGCGCTGGCCGGTCTGGAGCCATGGCGCCACCCGCGCGCTGTGGAGCGGCTGGATCGTGGTCATGGCGGGGGTCATCTTCCTGCCGCTGCCGCTGGGCAATGTGCTGCCCAGCATCAGCCTGATCCTGCTGAGCCTGGGCTGGATGGCGCGCGACGGCCTGGCCCTGCTGGCCTCTAGCGTCGTGGGCGTGGCCGCGCTGGCCTACACCGCCTCGCTGGGCCATGTGGCACTCGACCTGCTCCAGAGCGGTCTGGAACGTGTCCGGCCCTGGCTGGGCCTGTGACCGGCGCCGGGCGGTCGCCGCCTAAAATCGCGGCTCCCCCCGACGGACCGCCCGCTTGATCGCTTCCACCTCCACCGACCTGCTGCCGCTGTACGTCGACCTCGACGGCACGCTCACGCCCAGCGACACGCTGCACGAGTCGGTCATGCGGCTGGCGCGGCAGGAGCCGCTGGCACTGCTGCAGCTGCCGCTCTGGCTGGCGGGCGGCAAGGCCGCACTCAAGCAGCAGCTGGGCGACCGGGTGCTGCCCGACCCGGCCACCCTGCCCTGGCGCGACGACCTGATCGAGGTGCTGCGGGCCGAACGGGAACGGGGGCGCAACGTGGTGCTGGCCAGCGCCTCCGACATCCGCACCGTGCGCGCCGTGGCCGAGCACCTGGGCTGCTTCACCGACGTGCTGGGCACCGAACCGGGTGGTCCCAACCTGAGCCGGCGCGCCAAGCGCGAAGCCGTCGAACGCCATGCGCGCGGGCTCGGCTTCGAGCGCTGGGCCTATGTGGGCAACAGCCGTGACGACCTGCCGGTCTGGGACGGTGCCGCCGAGGCCTGGGCGGTGAACGCACCGGCCGGCGTGCTGCAGGCGCTGCGGGCCGACCACCCGCAGGCGCGCGTGTTCCCCCGCGAGCCGCTGACCCTGGGCACGGTGCTCAAAGCCATCCGGCTCAAGCAGTGGGCCAAGAACGCCCTGCTGTTCGTGCCGCTGCTGGCGGCCCACTCGCTCGACCCGAACGCCTGGCTGCAGGCGTTGCTGGCCTTCGTGGCCTTCGGCCTGTGTGCCTCGGCCACCTACCTGGTCAACGACCTGCTGGACCTGCCCAGCGACCGGGTGCACCGCATCAAGCGGCACCGCCCGCTGGCGGCCGGGCGGCTGGGCATTGCCACTGCCGTCGTGCTGGGGCTGGTGATGCTGGTGGCGTCTTTCGTGCTGGCCGCGTCCGTCTCGGCCGGCTTCACCGCCCTGCTGCTGCTCTACACCGCCACCACCCTGGCCTACTCGGTCTGGCTCAAGCGGCTGGCGCTGATCGACGTGCTGGTGCTGTCGGGGCTGTACACGCTGCGCATCGGCGCCGGCGCGGTGGCCACCGGGGTGGACCTGTCCAACTGGCTGCTGGCGATCTCGATCTTCCTGTTCCTGAGCCTGGCGCTGGTCAAGCGCTGCGCCGAACTCGAAGAGCTGGTGGACGACAGCCGGGTGCTGGCCCCCGGGCGCGGTTACCAGGGCGCCGATCTGCCTTCGCTGCGTGCCATGGGACTGTCGGCCGGCTTCCTGGCGGTGCTGGTGCTGGCGCTCTACATCGACAGCCAGAACAGCCGCGCGCTGTATGCCCACCCCGACTGGCTGTGGGCCGCCGCCCCGGTGCTGCTGCTGTGGCTGATGCGCATCTGGCTCAAGACCGGCCGGCGCGAGCTGCACGGCGAAGACCCGCTGCAGTTCGCTCTGCGCGACCGCTTCAGCTGGCTGACCCTGCTGGCCATGGGCCTGATCGGCTGGCTGGCCACCACCGGCCTGCCGCCGGCCTGAAGCCCCGAACCCCTGAAGCACCCGACCGGAGCCCGCCCATGAAGACCCTTGCCCTGTCGCTGGCCGTGTTCTGCGTGCTGCTGTCGTCGGCCGCGCAGCTGGTCATGAAGCGCGGCATGGCGACCGGCACCGGGTCGGCCGGCGCCGATGTCGCCGGCACCTACCTGCACGCGTTCTCCAGCCCGCTGGTCTGGCTCGGCCTGGGCCTGTACGGGGCCAGCGCGGTGCTGTGGCTGTGGGTGCTCTCGCGGCTGGACGTGAGCCTGGCCTACCCGCTGGTGAGCCTGGGCTTCGTGGTGACGCTGGCGCTGGGCGTGGTCTGGCTGGGCGAGCCGCTGTCCTGGACCCGGGTCGCCGGCTGCGGGCTGATCGTGGCGGGCGTCTGGCTGCTGGCGCTGGATGCCTGAACCGCAGCGCCGCCGTCCCTGAAGAAGTCACCCATGTTCCTGAACGACACCTCGCTGCCCGCCGCCCGCCGGCTGTTTGCCGCCACCTTCATCGGCACGCTGCTGCTCAAGGTCTGGCTGGCCGCCAGCTTCCCCATGAGCGGCGACGAAGCCTTCTTCTACCAGTGGGGGGTGTTCCCTGCCTGGGGCTACTCCGACCACCCGCCCATGGTGGGCTGGCTGATCGCGCTGCTGCGGCTGGCCGGCGACTCGCCCCTGGTGCTGCGCAGCGCCACCCTGCTGGTCACCAGCCTGATCGCACTCGGCATCGTCGACCTGCTGCGCCGCCACCTGCCCGCCTCGCGCGAGAGCAGCGCCTGGCTGGCCGGCGCGGTGTACCTGGTGCTGCCCTGGAGCTGGATGTTCGTGCTGGTCACCACCGACACGCCCCTGATCCTGTTCATGGCGCTGTCGGTCTGGGCCTACTTCCGGGCCGATGCGGCCACCACCGGCTCGGCCCGCTGGTACCTGCTGTGCGGCGTGCTGCTGGGCCTGGCCTTTTTGTCCAAGTACTTTGCGGCCCTGCTGGGCTTTGCCTACGCGGCCCACGCCTGGGGCTGGCGGCGCGAACGGGCCTGGGCACCGTTCGTGGTGTTCGCCGGCGCGTTGCCCGGCATCGCGCTGAACATCGGCTTCAACGCCTTCCACGGCTGGAGCAACGTGATGTTCAACGTCTTCAACCGCAACGAAGGCTCGACCGGCTCGTGGCGCACCGTGGCCACCTACCTGGGCATGGCGGCCTACCTGCTGACACCCTGGCTGCTGTGGCAGGGGCTGCGCTCGCGGGGCGCCGAGGGCGTGTCGCCGCGCGTGCTCAAGGTGGCCGCCGTGTTGTGGATGTTCCCGCTGGCGCTGTTCCTGCTGGTCAGCCTGCGCCGCACCGTGGGCCTGCACTGGGTGCTGGGCTTCGTGCCGGTGTTCGTGGTCTGGGCCGGCCTGCGCCTGTCGGCCCCGGCCCTGAAACGCTCGTGGTGGGCCACGCTGGCGCTGTCGGTGCCGCACCTGCTGGCCGTGGGCCTGATCGCCTGGGCGCCGCTGGCCTGGTGGACCCACGCACCGCTGGACCGCCTGTACGACCGCGCCGTGTTCCTGCGCGAGACCCCGGCCATCGTGGCCGCGCTGCAGGCGGACCTGCCGGCCGGCGCCACCCTCATGGCCCGCACCTACAACCCGGCCGCCATGCTGGCCTACCACCACCGACAGTACGTGCCGGTGTTCGGCCCGGGTCGCCACCATGCGCGGCAGGACGACCAGATCATCGACTTCCGCCGCTACGACGGCCAGCCCATCCGGGTGTTCCTGTACGACGAGCCGGCCCGCGCCGACTTCGAGCCCTACTTCGACAGCCTCGACATCAAACGCCTGACCCTGCGGGGCGTGGACTTCTGGGTGGTCGACGGCCAGGGCTTCCGCTTCCAGCCGTTCCGCGACCAGGTGCTGGCCCAGGTGGCCCGGGAGTTCCACGACATACCGGCCTGGCTGCCGGTGCTGGGCAACCCGTTCTGCGAGCGTTACGGCTTTGCCGACTGCGCGCCGGGGCGCGCGGCCGGGCGCTGAAACCCCGGCCGGGGCAGGCGGGTCAGTCCACCACGAACGGCACCCGCCGCGCCACGCCGCAGGTGAGTTCGTAGGAAATGGTGCCGGCCGACGAGGCCACCTCGTCGGCGGTGAGCACCGCCTGCGGGCGCCGCTGGCTGCGGCCCCAGAGCACCACCTCGCTGCCGATGCCGGCGGCGTCCAGTCCGGTCAGGTCGACCGTGATCATGTCCATGCTGACCCGGCCCACGATCCGGCTGCGCTGCCCGTCGATCAGCACCGGCGTGCCGGTGGGGGCGTGGCGCGGGTAGCCATCGGCGTAGCCACAGGCCACCACGCCGATGCGCATGGGCTGCGGCGCGGTGAAGGTCGATCCGTAACCCACGGTGTCGCCGGCCTGCAGCTGCTGCACACCGATGACGCGGCTGGCCAGCGTCATGGCGGGCTGCAGGTTCCAGTGGGCGGCCGTGTTTTCAGGGTGGTCGGGCGCGCCGCCGTAGAGCGATATGCCCTCGCGCACCCAGTCGGCCGCCAGCGTCTGCACGCCCTCGCCGCGCAGCGGGCGTGCCGCATGGCGCAGGATGGCCGCGCTGTTGCACAGCGTGCGTTCGCCGGGCAGGTCGGCGGTGATCTGCTCGAACAGCGCGACCTGGTGGTCGATGCCGCGCGGGCCGTCGGCGTCGCTGAAGTGGGTCATGAGCGAGATCTCGTCCACCTGCGGCAACGCGTTCAGGCGGGTCCAGGCGCTGCGGAAGGCGTCGGCGGTGAAGCCCAGCCGGTTCATGCCGGAGTTCAGTTTCAGGAACACCCGGTGCGGCGCCTGCGTCTTGTGCGCGGCCAGCCAGTCGATCTGCTCGGCGCAGTGCACCGCGTGCCACAGGCCCAGGCGCGAACACAGCTCCAGGTCGCGCGGCTCGAACACGCCTTCGAGCAGCAGCACCGGACCGCGCCAGCCGAGGGCGCGGATGCGTTCGGCCTCGTTCAGGTCCAGCAGGGCAAAGCCGTCGGCGCCGCGCAGGGCCTCGAACGCGTTCTCGATGCCGTGGCCGTAGGCATTGGCCTTGACCACGGCCCAGACGCGGGCGTCGGGGGCGCAGTCGCGGGCGCGCTGCAGGTTGTGCCGCAGGGCGGCGGTGTGAATGGTGGCGGAGATGGGGCGGGGCATGGGCGGCGGGCAGGCGGGCCGTGTGAAGTGGCCGTGCTATAACACCCGGATACATCCGGAGACACCCGCCAATGTCGCACAAAACACCGGCCCAGACCGGTGAGCGCCGTCCACAGCCGCGGACACGACACATGAAATCATCGCCATGAAGCGCGGCTTCTACACCATCATGACGGCGCAGTTTTTCAGCTCTCTGGCTGACAACGCGCTGTTCGTCGCGGCCATCGAACTGCTGCGATCGCGCCAGGCGCCCGAATGGCAGAGCGCCGCCCTGGTGCCCCTGTTCGCTTTCTTCTATGTGGTGCTGGCGCCCTTCGTGGGCGCCTTTGCCGATGCCCGGCCCAAGGGCCAGGTGATGTTCATCAGCAACGCGATCAAGATCGTGGGCTGCCTGCTCATGCTGTTCGGCACCCATCCGCTGCTGGCCTACACCGTGGTGGGCCTGGGTGCGGCGGCCTACTCGCCGGCCAAGTACGGCATCCTGACCGAACTGCTGCCGCCGTCGCAGCTGGTCAAGGCCAATGGCTGGATCGAGGGCCTGACCATCGCCTCCATCATCCTGGGCGTGCTGCTGGGCGGCCAGCTGGTCGGGCCGATGCTCTCCAGCCTGCTGCTGTCGGTCGACCTGCCCGGCTTCGACACCCACATCGACCTGCCGGCCGAAGCCGCCATCGCGGTGCTGGTGTTCGTGTATGCGGTGGCCGCCATCTTCAACCTGCGCATCCCGCTGACCGGCGTCACGCCCCGGCCGATGCCGACCAATCCGCTGGCCCTGCTGCCGGATTTCTGGCGCTGCAACACCCGCCTGTGGCGCGACCGGCTGGGTCAGATCTCGCTGGCCACCACCACCCTGTTCTGGGGCGTGAGCGGCAACCTGCGCTACATCGTGCTGGCCTGGGCGGCTGCCGCGCTGGGCTACGGCACCACGCAGGCCTCCGGCCTGGTGGGGGTGGTGGCCATCGGCACCGCAGTGGGTGCGGTGATCGCTTCGGTGAAGATGCGGCTGGACCAGGCCACCCGCGTCATGCCGCTGGGCATCGGCATGGGCCTGCTGGTGATCCTGATGAACTTCATCGACAACGTCTGGGTGGCCGCCCCCTTCCTGGTGCTGCTGGGCGGCCTGGGCGGTTTCCTGGTGGTGCCGATGAACGCGCTGCTGCAGCACCGGGGCCACAACCTGATGGGCGCGGGCCGTTCGATCGCGGTGCAGAACTTCAACGAGCAGGCCTGCATCCTGGGCCTGGGTGCGCTGTATGCCCTGTCCACCGGACTGGGCTGGTCGGCGTTTGCCGCCATCACCGCCTTCGGCGTGCTGGTGGCCGGCACCATGTGGCTGATTGCCAAGTGGCACCAGCACAACCAGAAGCACCATGCGGTGGAGCTGGAGCGGCTGCTGGAGATCGCCCGGCGGGATGACCTGCACGGCTGAGCCCGTGCAGGGGTGACGGACTCACGGCTGAACCCGTGCAGGGTTCAGAACTCCCCGAAATTGGTGGCCTGGAAGCCACCCTCCTCGGCCAGGTCGTGCCGCACCAGCAGCCGGTGCAGCTCGCCCTCCGAAACCGATCGCGAGAGGTAGGCATCGGCGCCGGCCAGACCGGCCTTCATGCGCTCCATGCTGCCGGTCGTGGTGGCGAACATCACCACCACGGGCGTGTCGGGCCGGCGCTGCTTGGCCAGGCGGCAGAGCGACAGGCCATCGGGCTCGCCCAGCACCCGGTCGATGACCACCAGGCGGTAGGGGTGGGACGCCATCATGGTTTGCGCCTGCTGCGGATCGCGGCACCAGTCCATGGCCAGCCCGTACTGGCGGAAGCGTTTGAGCAGGATGCGGCCTTCCACCAGGCTTTGGGCGACCAGCAGGGCCTCGCCCCGGGGCACCTCGGGCATGACCCGGCTCTGCGGATGGAAGCGCGACTGCAGCGCCTGCGGCGGCATCACGTCGGTGGAAGCGAACTCGCGGGGCGGCATCAGGTCGGTGCTGGCGAAATCGCGCCGCCGCTCCGGGGCCGGTGGTGGTGAGACGGGCGGTGGAGCGGTGGGCAGCATCACCCGGTCGAGTGCGCCCAGCAAGGGCACCAGCCGCACCGGGCGCTGCTCCAGGGGCCAGCCCGATCCGCCGTCCGACTGCCCGATCAGCAGCACCTTGGCCGGCAGGGCGGCGCGCTGCACCGCTGCGATGGCCCGCGGGTGGTCGGCATTGACCAGCAGCAGGTCCGCGGTGCGCGGCTCGTCCTGCACCCGATAGGCCGGCGGCCGGCGCGCAGCCAGGCGGAAAAAAGATGACAGCGTGGCCACCTCGGCCGGGGGGAACCCCACCAGCGCCACGGTGTACTGAGCCTGCACGGATCGTCTCCCTGTTGTGGGCGACCCCGGAGGCCGCCGAACTATCTCGGGGGAGTATGCCGCGACGGACCGCCGACTACTACGATGGACTGCTTTTTCTGCGCCGGGACGGCGCGCGCGCACCACACACCAGGAGACTGACCATGCCCACCATCCACGACTTTGAAGCCACCACCATCGACGGCCGCACCGTCTCGCTGCGCGAGTTCGAGGGCAAGCCCCTGCTGATCGTCAACACGGCGAGCGCCTGCGGCTTCACGCCGCAGTTCGGCGGGCTGGAAGAGCTGCACCGCAGCTACGGCGAGCGCGGTCTGGTGGTGCTGGGTTTTCCGTGCAACCAGTTCGGCAGCCAGGACCCGGGCAGCAACGAGGAGATCGCCACCTTCTGCCAGCGCAACTTTGGCGTGAGCTTTCCCATGATGGCCAAGATCGACGTCAACGGCCCCGAGGCCCATCCGCTGTACCGCTGGCTCACCGCCGAAGCGCCCGGTCTGCTGGGCAGCAAGGCCATCAAGTGGAACTTCACCAAGTTCCTGGTCGGCCGCGACGGCCAGGTGATCCGCCGTTATGCGCCGCAGGACGCGCCGGCCAAGCTGGCCAGCGACATCGAGGCCGCCCTGGCCGCCTGAAGCGCCGCCTGCCCCGGGCTCAGAGCCAGCGCAGCAGCAGGCCGCCCAGCAGCGGCAGCGCCACCGCGCTGAACAACGCGCTCAGGCCCATGGCCAGTCCGGCAAAGGCGCCCATCTCGTCGCTCACCTGAAAGGCCCGCGCGGTGCCGATGCCGTGGGCCGCCGTCCCCAGCGCAAAGCCGCGCACCGTGGGGTCGCTGATGCGCATGGCATTGAACAGGCTGCGCGCGCTGGCCGCGCCGATGATGCCGGTGGCCGCCACCAGCACCGCCGTGAGCGAGGGGATGCCGCCGATCTTCTCCGCAATGCCCATGGCCACCGGCGAGGTGACCGACTTGGGCGCCAGCGAGGCCAGCGTGGCGCGCGATGCGCCCAGCGCCCAGCCCACCAGCACCGCGCTCACCGCCGCCGCCACCGAACCCGCCACCAGCGCACCCAGCAACGGCAGCCACAGCCGGCGCAGGCGCGGCAGCTGCTCGAACAGCGGCACGGCGAGGGCCACCGTGGCCGGCCCGAGCAGGAAGTGCACGAACTGCGCGCCCTCGAAATAGGTGGCGTACGGCGTGCCGGTGACCCACAAGAGCGTGGCCAGCACCATGACCGCCATGGCCACCGGGTTGGCCAGCGGGTTGAACCCGGCACGCTGGTAGACCAGAAAGGCCCCGTGGTAGACCACCAGGGTCAGCGCCAGCCCCAGCAGCGGGGTGGTCGAGAGGTAGACCCAGACGTCGGCCAGGCCACCGGGCAGGGCCAGGGCGGGCAAGGGACTCACGGTTTCTGCTCCATGCGCTTCATCAGCCAGACCATGGTCCAGGCCGACACCGCCATGCAGACCAGCGTGCTGACCACCAGCGCCACGCCGATGGCCAGGGCTTCGTCGCCCAGGCGCTGCAGGTGCTGCATGACCCCCACCGCCGCCGGCACGAACAGCAGCGAGAGGTGCTGCAGCAGCCCCTGCACCGTGGGCTTGATGGCCGTCAGCGTGGCCGGGCGCAGCACCAGCAGGGTCAGCAGCAGGGCCAGGCCGACCACCGGGCCGGGCACCGGCAGCCCCAGCGACATGACCACCACCTCGCCCATGAGCTGGAACACGAGCAGGGTGGCCAGCGCGGGAATCATGGCGGGCAGCGCTTACGCGGTGAGGGCTTCGTCCAGCACCTCCACCCAGTGCCGCACCGGTGTGCCGGTGCCGCTCTGCAGGTGGGTGATGCAGCCGATGTTGGCGCTGGCGATCACCGCCGGCTTCAGCTCGTTCAGGTGGCCGAGCTTGCGGTCGCGCAGGGTGTAGGCGATCTCGGGGTTGAGCACCGAGTAGGTGCCGGCCGAGCCGCAGCACAGGTGGGCCTCGTTGCGGGCCACCGCCACGGTGAAGCCGAGTTCGCCCAGGTGCTGCTCCACGCCGCCTTTGAGCTTCTGGCCGTGCTGCAGGGTGCAGGGCGGGTGGAAGCCGATCACGCGGTCGGCGGCCGGGCGCTTCACCCGGTCGCGCAGGGCTGGCACCAGGGCCGGCAGCAGTTCGGACAGGTCGCGGGTGAGCTCGCTGATGCGGGCGGCCCGGGCCGCGTAGGCCGGGTCGTCCTGCAGGATGTGGCCGTATTCCTTGACGGTGACGCCACAGCCCGAGGCGTTCATGACGATCGCCTCGACGCCCTGCTCGATGTGCGGCCACCAGGCGTCGATGTTGGCGCGCATCTGGGCGCGGGCACCATCCTGGTCGTTGAGGTGGAATTTCACCGCGCCGCAGCAGCCGGCTTCGGGCGCGATCACGGTCTGGATGCCGACGGCGTCCAGCACGCGGGCGGTGGCGGCATTGATGCTCGGCGACATGGCCGGCTGCACGCAGCCCCCGAGCATGAGCACGCGCCGTGCGTGGGTGGCGGTGGGCCACCGGCCGGCGGGCCGGGGCGCCGGCACCTTGGCCTTGAGCGCATCGGGCAGCAGGCCGCGAACCGCCTAGCCGACCTTCATGGCCGAGCCGAACAGCGGCGAAGGCAGGCCCTCCTTCAGCAGCCAGCGCACCGCGCGCTCACCGGCCGGGCGCTCGACCTTTTCGTCCACGATGGCGCGGCCGATGTCGACCAGGTGCCCGTAGTCCACGCCGCTGGGGCAGGTGGTCTCGCAGTTGCGGCAGGTCAGGCAGCGGTCCAGGTGCTGCTGGGTCTTGCGGGTGGGCTGGGCGCCTTCCAGCACCTGCTTGATCAGGTAGATGCGGCCGCGCGGGCCGTCGAGCTCGTCGCCCAGCAGCTGGTAAGTGGGGCAGGTGGCGGTGCAGAAGCCGCAGTGCACGCACTTGCGCAGGATGGCCTCGGCGGCCTGGCCGTCGGCGCGCTGCGCGAATTCGGGAGAGAGGTGGGTTTGCATGGTGGGGCTCAGCCGGCGTGCGGCGCGAAAAGGCCGGCGGGATCGAATTCGGCGCGCAGACGGGCCTGGATGGCGGCGATGGCCGGGTCGGGCCGGTCCTCGCGGGGCACGCCTGTTGCCCCTTGGGCCGGGGCGCGGAACAGGCTGGCATGGCCACCGGCGGCGCGGGCCACCGAGCGGATGGCATCGGCCTGGTCGACCGGTGCCCAGCACCAGCGCTGCGCGCCCTGCCACTCCACCAGCACCGGCCCGGGCAAGTTCAGCACCGGGGCCGTCTGCGGCACCGACACGCGCCACAGGCCATGGGCCGGCGACGGCGGGTTGAAGAACGGCAGGGTCTGCTCGCGGCAGGCGGCCCAGTCGGCGCGGGCCTGGGCATCGTCGATGCGCTGACCACCGGCCTCGCGGCTCATGCGGGCGATGGCCGCGTCCACCGCCGCCACCGCACCGCGCAGGCGCACGAACAGCAGCTCGGGCGCGCCGGGGGCGGTGTCGTCACGCACCCAGCAGGACGCATTCAAGGGCAAGGGCTGGCCGCCCCAGCGGTGCAGCTGCTCCAGCGCATCCACCTGGGCCAGCGGGAACACCAGGGTGGCCTCGGCCGGCGCCACCGGCAGCACCTTGAGGCTGACCTCGGCGATGACGCCCAGCTGGCCCCGGCTGCCGGCCAGGGCGCGGCTGACGTCGTAACCGGCCACGTTCTTCATGACCTGGCCACCGAAGGTGAGCAGCTCGCCGCGGCCATTGATCAGGCGCACGCCCAGCACATAGTCGCGCGCACCCCCCACGGCGGCCCGCGCCGGGCCGGCCAGGCCGGCCGCCACGGCACCGCCCACGGTGGCGCCGGGGCCGAAGTGCGGCGGCTCGAAGGCCAGCGACTGGCCGGCCGCAGCCAGCACCGACTCCAGCTCGGCCAGCGGCGTGCCAGCCTTGACCGTGACCACCAGCTCCGACGGCTCGTGGCTGATGATGCCGGCGTAGCCGGTGGTGCTCAGCAGGGTGCCGGGGTTCGGTTCGGCCAGAAAGGCCTTGGTGCCGCCACCCTGCAGACGGAGTGGCGTGCGGTCGGCGGCAGCGGCGCGGATGCGCTCGATCAGCTCGCCCGGATGGTCGGGGGGGGAGGACAGCATGGCCGGCATGGTAGCGGCCACCCACCCCGCCAGCCTTGAATTTTTTGCACGGAGGGCTGCAAATCAGCGGGCGTAACCCAGGCAGGCCCCGGCGTCCGGCCGGCCCCGGCATTCGCGGATCAGGCGGCGCTCGCGCTCCGAGGGGGTCTCGGCCGAGCTGGACTTGACGAAGGTGACCCGAGCGGGTTTTTTCTTAGGCGTGTCTGTAGCGGACGCGTCCGTGGCGGGCGCAGCGGTGGCCAGCGCGGCCGTGAGCATGAGGGCAGCGATCAGCAGGCAGTGCGAAACGGGGGAAGGCATGCAGTGTCTCCGAGGTTCGCGGCCCGATCGGCCGCCCGTGCATGCTAGGCAGGCCCCAAAGCAGAAACCCGCGGGCGGTATCGCCACGCGGGTTTCCAGGGAGCCATCCGGGGCCGGGCGAGCCCGACCGGGAGGGTTCGATCAGCGGTTGTAGGCGGTCTCGCCGTGCGAGGAGATGTCCAGACCTTCGCGCTCGGCTTCTTCGGTGACGCGCAGGCCCACCACCATGTCGGCGATCTTGTAGCAGATGAAGGCCACCACAGCCGACCACACCATGGTGATCACCACGCCTTCGGCCTGGACGATCATCTGGCTGCCGATGCTGTAACCCTCGCCCTTGATGCCACCCAGGGAAGCGGCCGAGAACACGCCGGTCAGCAGGGCACCGACGATGCCGCCGACACCGTGCACGCCGAACACGTCGAGCGAGTCGTCGGCACCCAGCATCTTCTTCAGGCCGGTCACACCCCACAGGCACAGGAAGCCGGAGATCAGACCGATGATGATGGCGCCCATGGGGCCCACGGTGCCGCAGGCCGGGGTGATGGCCACCAGGCCGGCCACGGCGCCGGACGCAGCGCCCAGCATGGAGGCCTTGCCTTTGCCCAGGGCTTCACCCACGCACCAGGCCAGCACGGCGGCAGCGGTGGCGAACAGGGTGTTGATGAAGGCCAGGGTGGTGCCACCGTTGGCTTCCAGGTTGGAGCCGGCGTTGAAGCCGAACCAGCCCACCCACAGCAGCGAGGCGCCGACCATGGTCAGGGTCAGGCTGTGCGGGGCCATGGCTTCCTTGCCGTAGCCGATGCGCTTGCCGATCAGGTAGGCACCGACCAGGCCGGCCATGGCGGCGTTGATGTGCACCACGGTGCCGCCGGCGAAGTCCAGGGCGCCCTTGCCGAACAGGTAACCACCGGCACCCCACACCATGTGGGCGATCGGCAGGTAGCTGAAGGTGAACCACAGAGCGGAGAACAGCAGCACGGCCGAGAACTTGATGCGCTCGGCGAACGAGCCCACGATCAGCGCGCAGGTGATGCCGGCGAAGGTGGCCTGGAAGGCGATGAAGATGTACTCGGGGATCATCACGCCGGGCGTGAAGGTCGCGGCCAGCGAATCCGGCGTGACGCCCAGCAGGAACACCTTGCTGAGGTTGCCGATGATCAGGCCCTCGCCGCCGAACGCCAGGCTGTAGCCGTAGACGGCCCACAGCACCGAGATCAGCGAGAACACCACCATGACCTGCATCAGCACCGACAGCATGTTCTTGCTGCGGACCAGGCCGCCGTAGAACAGGGCCAGGCCAGGCACGACCATCAGGATCACCAGGACGGTGGAGATCATCATCCAGGTGACGTCACCCTTGTCGACGGTCTCTTTCGGGGCCTCGGGAGCGGCCGGGGCAGCGGCTTCGGCGGCAGCAGGCGCGGCCGCTTCAGCCGGGGCGGGTGCCGGGGCTTCGGCAGCAGGCGCTGCGGCCGGGGCGGTGGCGGCCGGTGCGTCGGCAGCCGGGGCGGCGGTCTGGGCGATGGCGCTCAGGCCACCGAATGCCAGGCCCGCGCCCAGCAGGAGGGAAGCGATGAGTTTTTTCATGTGGGTCTTCTTTCGGGTTCGATGGCGGGAATCAGAGCGCTTCCTTGCCGGTCTCGCCGGTGCGGATGCGGATCACCTGTTCGAGGTTGGTGACGAAGATCTTTCCGTCGCCGATCTTTCCGGTGCGGGCGGCACCTTCGATGGCTTCGATCACGCGGTCGACCAGCTCGTCGGCCACGGCGGCCTCGACCTTGACCTTGGGCAGGAAGTCGACCACGTACTCGGCGCCGCGGTACAGCTCGGTGTGGCCCTTCTGGCGACCGAATCCCTTGACTTCGGTCACGGTGATGCCCTGCACGCCCATGCCGGACAGTGCCTCGCGCACCTCGTCCAGCTTGAACGGTTTGATGATGGCTGAAACCATTTTCATGCTGTGTTTCCTCTTTGGGTTCTGGAGGGTGCCGACCCGGGGGCGCGGCGCCGCGTGTTGCTGACTGCACCGCGGGAACTCCACGGGCTCTGATCAATCGCCGGGACACCCAAGCACGGACCGTGCCAGCCGCAACCATCGGTAACGGCCGGCCCCATACCCCGGCCGGTGTCCCTCCGGGCCGCTGCCTACCATCCCGGCCCCGGTCCAGCACCGGCGGTGCGGGCCGAACCCCGCACCATGCACCAACAAAGTGCTGCCCGCCCCACCCCCCAGGGTGTCCGCCGGGCGGCTTTCTGCACCAGAAACGGGAAAGGACCGGTCCATGGGTTTGTCGTTGGTGCACAGCCGGGCCCTGCTGGGGCTGCAGGCACGCCCGGTGTGCGTGGAGGTGCACCTGGCCAACGGGCTGCCCGGCTTCACGCTGGTGGGCCTGGCCGACACCGAGGTGAAGGAGGCGCGTGAACGGGTGCGCTCGGCGATTGCCAATGCCGGGCTCGAATTCCCGGGCAACCGCCGCATCACGGTGAACCTGGCGCCGGCCGACCTGCCCAAGGACTCCGGCCGGTTCGATCTGCCGATCGCGATGGGCATCCTGGCGGCCAGCGGCCAGGTCGATGCCGCCGCCCTGGCCGGCTGGGAGTTTGCCGGCGAGCTCTCGCTCGGCGGCGAGCTGCGCCCTGTGCGCGGCGCGCTGGCCATGGCGCTGGCAGCGGCCGCCACCGGCGCCCGGCTGGTGCTGCCGCCCGGCAGCGCGGAAGAGGCCGCCCTGGTGCCCGATGCCCAGGTCTGGCAGGCCCTGCACCTGCGCGACGTGGTGCAGCGCTTCGCCCCGGCGGCCGATGCCGACCCGCCCGCGCACGAAGATGGTGCAGCCCCCGCCGGCTGGTCGCGCCAGGTGGCGCGCCCGCTGGGCCACACGCCGCCGGGCCCGGACCTGGCCGATGTGCGGGGCCAGGCCGCTGCCCGGCGGGCGCTGGAGATCGCGGCCGCCGGCGGCCACAGCCTGCTCATGGTCGGCCCCCCGGGCTCCGGCAAATCGATGCTGGCCCGGCGGCTGGCCGGGCTGCTGCCCCCGCTGGACACCCAGGCCGCGCTGGAAACCGCGGCGGTGGCCTCGCTGGCCGGGCGCTTCCGACCGGAACACTGGGGCCAGCGACCCACCTGCGCACCGCACCACAGCGCGAGTTCGGTGGCGCTGGTCGGTGGCGGGTCACCGCCCCGCCCGGGCGAGATCTCGCTGGCGCACCACGGCGTGCTGTTCCTGGACGAGCTGCCGGAATTCGGCCGGCAGGCGCTGGAAGCCTTGCGCGAACCGCTGGAGACCGGGCAGATCCGCATCTCGCGGGCGGCGCACCAGTGCGAGTTCCCGGCCCGCTTCCAGCTGGTGGCCGCCATGAACCCCTGCCCCTGCGGATTTCTGGGCCACCCCTCGCGGCCTTGCCGCTGCACACCGGAGCAGGTGGCGCGTTACCAGGGCCGGCTCTCAGGGCCGCTGCTGGACCGCATCGACCTGCAGGTGGAGGTGCCGGCGCTGGACGGCGAGGAGCTGCTGCAGGGCCCCCCCGGCGAGGGCACGGCTGCGGTGCGCGAACGGGTACTGCTGGCCCGGGACCGGGCCCTGGCCCGCCAGGGCCTGCCCAACCAGCAGCTCGATGGCCGGCGGCTGGACGACCACCTGGCCGCCGATCCGGCTGCCCTGACCTTTTTGCAGGGGGTGGCGCGGCGGCTGGGCTGGAGCGCCCGAAGCCTGCACCGCTGCCTGCGGGTGGCGCGCACCGTGGCCGATCTGCGGGGCGCCGACGGCGTGACCACCGCCGACGTGGCCGAAGCGGTGCAATACCGCCGCGTGCTGCAGACCGGCAGCTGAGCCGCGCGGCGCGCTTACTTGAGCGGGACCAGCTGACCCTGGTCGTTGACCCGGACCACCTTGCCGCTGGCCCAGGCCGGCTGGGCAGCGGTCTCGAACGGGCGGATGCTGCCGTCCTTCATCTTGACCTGGGTCACCCAGACCGTCTTGCTGGTGAGCTTCTTCTGGGCCTCGTTGCCCAGGTAGCCACCGCCGACCGCACCACCCACGGTGGCCAGCGTCTTGCCGGTGCCGCCGCCCACCTGGTTGCCCAGCAGGCCTCCGATCACCGCGCCACCGACGATGCCCATGGCACCGCCTTCGCCTTCGCGTTTCTCGGCCTGCACCGACTGCACGATGCCGCAGGTGCTGCACAGGGACGAGAGCTTGGACTGCTGGGCCAGCGCCGGCAGGGCCAGCAGGCTGGCCAGGGCAAGGCCGGTGAAACCTTTGGATCGGATGCTGCGCATGGCGGGTCTCCTGTGGAAAAAAAGGTGTGCCCAGCTTACAGGTTGGGCGCCAGCCAGCGCTGCAGTTCGTCCTGCGCCACGGCGCTGCGCTGCGCCAGATCGGCCAGCTGGTCGGGGCCGATGCGGCCCACGTTGAAATAGGTGCTGTCCGGGTGGGCCAGGTAGAAGCCGCTGACGCTGGCGGCCGGCGTCATGGCCAGGCTGTCGGTCAGACCCATGCCGATCTCCTCGGCCTGCAGCAGATCAAAGAGGCCTCGTTTGACGGTGTGGTCCGGACAGGCCGGGTAGCCGGGGGCCGGGCGGATGCCCCTGTACTTCTCGGCGATCAGCTCTTCGGTGGACAGTGCCTCGTCCGGCGCATAGCCCCAGAAGTCGGTGCGCACCCGGTGGTGCAGGTACTCGGCCATGGCCTCGGCCAGCCGGTCGGCCAAGGCCTTGAACAGGATGGCGGAGTAGTCGTCGTGGTCGTCGAGGAACTGTTTTTCCTTCTTCTCCACACCCAGGCCGGCGGTCACCGCGAACACGCCCACATAGTCGCGCGCCACGCCGTGCGGCGCCACGAAATCGGCCAGGCAGCGGCTGGGCCGCATGACGCCGTCGATCTCCTGCTTTTCGGTCTGCTGGCGCAGGCCATGCCAGATCAGCACCGGCTGCTCGCGCGACTCGTCGGCATACAGCGCGATGTCGTCGTGGTTCACCTGGTTGGCGGGGTACAGGCCCACCACCGCGCTGGCACTCAACCAGCGGCCGTCGATCAGGCGCTGCAGCATGCGCTTGCCGTCGCTGAAGACGCGGCGGGCTTCTTCGCCCACCACCTCGTCCTTCAGGATCTCGGGGAAGGGTCCGGCCAGGTCCCAGGTCTGGAAGAACGGGCCCCAGTCGATGAAGCGCGAGAGCTCGGCCAGGTCGACATTGCGGATGACCCGGCGGCCGATGAACTTGGGCACCGGGGGCTGGTAGCCGGCCCACTGCACCGGGGTGGCGTTGGCGCGCGCCTGGGCCAGCGGCCACAGCGGCGTCTGCTTCTTGGCGGCGTGCTGCTGGCGGACCTTGTCGTAGTCGGCGCGGATCTCGGCGATGTAGGCCGCCGCCTGCTCCGACAGCAGCCCCTGCGCCACGCTCACGCTGCGCGAGGCGTCGGGCACGTAGACCACCGGGCCTTCGTAGTGCGGCGCGATCTTCACTGCGGTGTGCACCCGGCTGCAGGTCGCGCCACCGATCAGCAACGGCACCTGGCGGTTGCGGAACCAGTCGTCCTTCTGCATCTGCGCGGCCACGAACTGCATCTCTTCCAGGCTGGGCGTGATCAGGCCCGAGAGGCCGACGATGTCGGCGCCCTCTTCCCGCGCCTTGGCCAGGATCTCGTGGCAGGGGACCATGACCCCCATGTTCACCACCTCGAAGTTGTTGCACTGCAGGACCACGGTGACGATGTTCTTGCCGATGTCGTGCACGTCGCCCTTGACGGTGGCGATCACGATCTTGCCCTTGGGTTTCACGTCGCCGCCGGCGGCCAGCAGGGCTTTCTTCTCGGCCTCGATGTAGGGCAGCAGGTGGGCCACCGCCTGCTTCATCACGCGCGCGCTCTTGACCACCTGGGGCAGGAACATCTTGCCCTGGCCGAACAGGTCGCCCACCACGTTCATGCCGTCCATGAGCGGGCCTTCGATCACATTGAGCGGACGGCCACCGGCGGCCTCGATCTCGCGCCACATGGCCTCGGTGTCTTCGGTGATGAAGTCGTTGATGCCGCGCACCAGCGCATGGCTCAGGCGCTCGCGCACCGGCAGCTCGCGCCAGGCGTTCTTCTGCGACTCGTCCTTGGCTGCGCCCTTGGCGGTCTCGGCGATTTCCAGCAGGCGCTCGGCTGCGTCGGGCCGGCGGTTCAGCACCACGTCCTCCACCCGCTCGCGCAGCACCGGCTCCAGCTCGTCGTACACGCCGACCATGCCGGCGTTGACGATGCCCATGTCCATGCCGGCCTGGATGGCGTGGTACAGGAACACGGTGTGGATGGCCTCGCGCACCGGGTCGTTGCCACGGAAGCTGAAGCTCACGTTGGACACGCCGCCGCTCACCTTGGCGCCGGGCAGGTGCTGCTTGATCCAGCGCGTGGCCTCGATGAAGTCGACCGCGTAGTTGTCGTGCTCCTCGATGCCGGTGGCAATGGCGAAGATGTTGGGGTCGAAGATGATGTCCTCCGGCGGGAAGCCCACCTCGTCAACCAGGATGCGGTAGGCCCGCTCGCAGATCTGGACCTTGCGCTGGTAGGTGTCGGCCTGGCCCAGCTCGTCGAAGGCCATGACCACGGTGGCCGCGCCGTAGCGCTTGATCAGGCGGGCCTGGCGCTTGAACTCGTCCACACCCTCCTTCATGCTGATCGAGTTCACCACGCCCTTGCCCTGGATGCACTGCAGGCCGGCCTCGATCACGCTCCACTTGGACGAATCGATCATGACCGGCACGCGCGCGATGTCGGGCTCGCCGGCCATGAGGTTGAGGAACCGCACCATGGCGGCCTGGCTGTCCAGCATGGCCTCGTCCATGTTGACGTCAACGATCTGGGCGCCGTTCTCCACCTGCTGGCGGGCCACGGCCAGGGCGTCCTCGAAACGCCCTTCCAGAATCATGCGGGCGAAGGCCTTGGAGCCGGTGACGTTGGTGCGCTCGCCGATGTTGACGAACAGGCTGTCGCGCCCGATGAGCAGCGGCTCCAGCCCGGACAGCATCATGGGCGGCACGGCGTGGGTGACGGCGGTCGTGGCAGCGGCGGAAGGCGTGGTGGGGTCGGAGGCGGACATCGGCGTGCTCATCAGGTGTGTTCGGAAAACAGTCCTGTGAGCGTCGTTCGGGCCTGTTCATGCCCACCCAAGCCTGACGCCGACCGGCCCCGGCAGCGGGGGCGGCAGCGCTGCAACGCTCCTTGAGAAGCCGGCATTTTAGCTGCCGGTCTCCGCTGATCGGTCAGGTTCCATCGGGAAGGCGGTCATCGTCGGCCGGTGGCTGCCCGCCCGGGCGGCTCAGCATGGCCAGCGCGGCCTGCAAGTCGCCCCGGCTGGCGCGGTCGGCAAAGTACTGCGCGGTCTTCATGGCCGAGAGCTTCTCGGCCACGGCGCTGACGATGAACTGATTGAGGGTGGTGCCGTCTTCGCGCGCCACCTGCTCGGCTCCCTGCTTGAGCGATGCTGGCAGGCGCAGCGCGTAGTTGCTCGGGGTTCCCATGGTCAGACTCCTTGAAAAAACTGTGCCGGCCCCATCACCGGAACGCCGAAGGCCCGGGCCTGCGGCAGAAAGTCGCGCTGGTTGAAGGTGATCAGGGTGACCGGCTGACCCAGCCCCTGTCCATTGACCGCCAGTTCCAGCACCAGGTCGTCCTTGGGATCGCGCAACTGCGGACGCCACAAGAACTGGATCGTCACCGGCAGAACCACGCCGGCCAGCACATCCAGCAGGTTGCGCACATCGGCGGTGGTCACGCCGGCCGAGGCGAGGTGCTCCGGGCGGGTCAGCACGTCTTCGTACTCCAGGAACAGCGGCACGCTGCACAACACCGTCAGCTGGCGCCGCAGCGCCCGGCGCAGCAACTCGGCCGACGCGCCGGTCGGACTGCGCACAGCCGCGACCAGCACATTGGTGTCCAGGGCATAGTTCATATTGCAGGCAATATAAGTTTGGGTCTTCGCAGTGTCAATGCAGGCCCGGCCCGATACCCCTGCCCGTCTGGTGCGTTGCTTGCTTGTGTCTCCGCACATGCCCCCACCCCCACCCCACTCCTCCCCCGACGCCCCACCCATCGACTGGCGCGCCCAGGAGCTGCTGCTGCTGCGCGAAGTCATGAAGCTGGTCGGGCGCAGCCTGGCGCCGGGCTTCGTGCTGCGGGAGATGCTGCACCTCATGAGCGAGCTGCTGGGCCTGAACCGGGGGCGCATCGTGCTGCGCGACGCCCGGGAAGGGGATGACCCGTCACCGGTGGCGCGCATCGCCCATGCCTACGGACTGACCGCCGAGGAAGCGGCGCGCGGCGTGTACCGGCCGGGCGAAGGCATCACCGGCCGGGTGCTGGCGACCGGCATGCCGGCCATCGTGCAGGACGTGGACGCCGAGCCCGGCTTCCTGTTCCGCTCGGTGCCCCGCGACCGCCTGCCGCCGCAGACCGTGGCCTTCGTGGCCTTGCCGGTGGTGGTGGATGGCCGCACCCAGGGCGTGCTGGCCTGCCACCGCATCCGCAGCCGCCAACGCCACCTGAACGACGATCTGGCGGTGCTCGGCCTGCTGGCCACCCTCACCGGTCAACTGCTGCAGCTGCAGCGCCTGGTCGACGAGCAGACCCGTGTCCTGCAGGAGCGCAACCAGGAGCTGGCCCGGGCGCTGGAGGTGAACACCGCCCGCTACGGGCTGATCGGCCGCTCGCCCCCGCTGCTGCAGGCCCTGGGCGAGCTGGAGCGGGTTTCGCAGTCGCAGGCCACCGTGCTGCTGCTGGGCGAGTCCGGCACCGGCAAGGAACTGTTCGCCCGCGCGGTGCACCTGGCCAGCGGACGGCACGCCCAGCCCTTCATCAAGGTGAACTGCGCGGCCATTCCCGAGACGCTGTTCGAGTCCGAGCTGTTCGGTCATGAGAAGGGCGCGTTCACCGGCGCGGTCGGCTCGCGGGCCGGCTGGTTCGAGCAGGCCGAGGGCGGCACCCTGTTCCTCGACGAGATCGGCGAGCTGCCGCTGGCCCTGCAATCGAAACTGCTGCGCACCCTGCAGGAAGGCACGCTGGTGCGCCTGGGCGGACGCCGCGAGGTGCGGGTGAACGTGCGGCTGGTGGCCGCCACCCACCGCGACCTGGCGCAGGACGTGCAGACCGGCCGCTTCCGCCCCGACCTGTTCTACCGCATCAACGTCGTGCCCATCCGCCTGCCCAGCCTGCGCGAGCGCCGCGAGGACATCCGCGCACTCGCGCTGCACTTCATCAGCCGCGCCAACCAGGCCCACCAGCGCAATGTGCACCTGACCCCGGGCGCGCTGGAGCGGCTCGACGCGCACGACTGGCCCGGCAACATCCGCGAGCTGGGCAACCTGATCGAGCGGGTGGTGCTGCTGGCCGACCGCACCCCGGTGGACGAAGCTGCGCTGCGGCGGTTCATGCCCGGCGGGCCGACGCCCTCGGCGCCCTCCTCGCTCTCTGTGACTGGCGCCGCCCCGACGCCGCCCGACCCGAACCGCACCGGCTCGGCGCCGCTGGTGCGCGACTACCAGAGCGCCGGCTCGCACGGCGCCGAGCAGCTCGCCGCCGCCCTGGCCCAGCACGGCGGCAACCAGTCGCGCGCGGCCCAGAGCCTGGGGCTGACCCTGCGGCAGTTTGCGTACCGGCTGAAGAAGGCCGGGCTGCGCTGAAGTGCGGCGGGACGTCGACCCAATGTCGACATTGTGTCGACACAGTGGCCACCGACACGGAAGCATCCAGGCACCGAACTCCATGTAAATCAAAGGCTTGCGATCGACCAACCCCATGGCACGACCGTTGCAATGAAAGACCCAGGCGCTCCTGCCTGCCCCCTTTCATCGCGAGGTCCTCATGTCCATTGAAGCCACCCTGATCGCACCCGCCCAGCTCCAGACCCTGATGTCGTCGGAGCCGGTCGTGCTCATCGACACCCGCGACGCCGACACCTTTGCGGCCGGCCACATTCCCGGCGCGGTGAACCTGCGCGAGGTCTTCACCTTCCTGGCCACCTCCACGCCCGAAGGCCTGATGGAGCTCAAGGCCACCTTTGCCGACGCGCTGGGCAAGGCGGGTCTGTCGGGCGCCGAGACCGCCGTGTTCTACGAGGACGCCATGAACAGCGGTTACGGCCAGTCGTGCCGGGGCTACTACCTGCTGACCTGGCTGGGCTACCCCAAGATCAAGGTGCTCAATGGCGGCTTCAGCGCCTGGAAGGCCAGCGGTCTGCCGGTGTCGACCGAGGCGGTGACGCCGGTGCCAGCCACCTTCCCCGAGCTGCCGCTCACCGACGTGATGCTGACCCAGGAGGACGTGCAGGCCGCCCTGGGCACCGACACCGTGCTGCTGGACGTGCGCGATGTGGACGAGTGGATCGGCGACAGCTCCTCCCCCTACGGCCGCGACTTCGCACCGCGCAAGGGCCGCCTGCCCGGCGCCCGCTGGGTGGAGTGGTACCGCTTCATGAAGCCCTCGCCGCAGGGCCCGGTGTTCAAGACCCCGGACGAAGTGCGCGCCGAATGCGCCACCGCCGGCATCGGTACCGACGACACCATCTACCTCTACTGCTTCAAGGGCGCACGCGCCTCCAACACCTTCCTGGCGCTCAAGCAGGCCGGCTTCTCGGATGTGCGCATGTACTTCGGCTCCTGGAACGAGTGGTCGCGCAACGAGAGCCTGCCGATCGAGACCGGCCTGCCGGTCAAGACCTCGCGCCCGGCGCTGGCCCTGGCGGCCTGAGCCCGCACGAGCCCCCATGCGGCTGCCCCCTTCCCGATTTTTCAACCCTGGAGACACCATGTCCGACACCCTCACCCCCGCCACCCCGACCACGGTCAAGGCCTACCTGCGCCCGATCGATTCGGCCGGCCTGGCCACCTTTGCCGCCAAGGGCAAGGCCAACCCCGGCTCGCGTGGCACCAATAAGGTCCACACCGTGATGGAGGGCCAGTACCGCTCGCTGAGCTACGTGGGCAACCACGCGGCGGTGGTGGTGGACGAGCCGCTGCACCTGTTCGGCCAGGACACCGCACCGGCCCCCGGCGAGATCGTGCTCTCCGGTCTGGGCGGCTGCCTGGCCGTGGGCATCACCGCCGTGGCCACCTGGAAGGGCGTGAAGCTGAGCAAGCTGGAGGTGTTCCTGGAAGGCGACATCGGCAACCCCGCCGCCTGGGGTGCCGGTGGCGCGCTGGAAAAGACGCCGCCGGAAATGGGCTTCCAGGCCATCCGGGTGAAGGTGCTGGTGGAAGGGGATGCCCCGCGCGAAGTGCTCGACGAGATCGTGCAGCACGCCAACTTCTACTCGCCGGTGGCCAACACGATGCGCAACCCGATCCCCTTCACCATCGCACTGGCCGACTGAGCCCGGAGGACACCGCATGAACCCCGCCGACCTCCCCCGCGACGCCGTGGCCACCACCGCCGAGGGCCTGCTGGACGCTGTGCGCGCCGTGGCCCGTGGCCCGCTGGCCGAGGTGGCCGAGGCCATCGACCGGCAGGGCCATTACCCGCGCAGCGTGATGCAGCAGCTCGGTGCCCTGGGTGCCATGAGTGCGCACCTGGACGGGCCGGCCGGCCGCAGCGACTACGGCCTGGCCATCCGCGCCATGGCCGAGGTCTCGCGGGTCTGCGGGGCCACCGGATTCATGGTCTGGTGCCAGGCGGTCTGCGGTCTGTACATGCAGGCCAGCGGCAACCCGGCTTTGGGTGGCGATGCGCTCATGGCGCACGCCACCGGCCGCACCCTGGGCGGCACCGCCATGTCCAACCCGATGAAGAGCTATGCCCAGATCGAGAGCCTGCTGCTCAAGGCGGTGCCGGTGGACGGCGGTTACCGGGTCAGCGGCACGCTGCCCTGGGTCAGCAACCTGGGGCCCGACCATGCCTGCGGCGCGCTGGCCGGCGTGGTCGACGAACACGGCGAAGTGGTGCGCGAGGTGATGTTCCTGCTGCGCTGCGACGCGCCCGGCGTGGAGCTGCGCGACTGCCCCAGCTTCGCCGGCATGGAAGGCACCGGCACCTGGGCGCTGCGCCTGAAAGATCACTTCATCGGCGCCGACGAAATCATGGCCGACCCGGCCAAGCCTTTCATTGCCCGCATCCGCGCCGCCTTCGTCATGCTCCAGTGCGGCATGGCGCTGGGCGTGACGCAGGGCGCCATCGACACCATGTGGGCGGTGGAAGACCAGCTCGGCCATGTGAACCAGTTCCTGGACGACCGGCCGTCCGACCTGCAGGCCGAACTCGACGCGCTGGAGGCCCGTGTGATGAAGCTGGCGCAGACCCCGTTCGACAGCTCGCCGGCCTTCTTCATCGAGGTGCTGGACGCCCGCGCCCACGGCGCGGAACTCAGCCTGCGCGCGGCCCAGTCGGCCCTGCTGCACCAGGGCGCGCGCGGCTACCTCATGAGCTCCGATGTGCAGCGGCGGGTCCGCGAATCGCACTTCGTGGCCATCGTCACGCCCGCCATCAAGCACCTGCGCAAGGAGATCGCCCGGCTCTCCGCCGAGGTGATGCCGGCATGAACACCGCACCCGCCGCCCCCTACCAGCAGTACATCTGCGACGCCTGCGGCTACATCTATGACGAAGCCGAAGGCGACCCCGATGGCGGCCTGGCCGCCGGCACCCGCTATGCCGACATTCCGGAGGACTGGGCCTGCCCGCTGTGCGGCGTGACCAAGGCCGACTTCCGCCTCTACCGCGCCCCCAGCCGGGAAGAGCTGCAGGCCCGCTCGGGCGCCGCGCCGGCCGTGGTGCCGCGCCGGGGCGGCCCGGCCGGCGTGCTGATCGTCGGTGCCGGGCGCGCCGGCTGGGCCATGGCCCAGGCCCTGCGCGAGCGCGATGCGTCGCTCCCCATCACCCTGGTCACCCGCTGCGCCGGCGACGTCTACGACAAGCCGATGCTCTCGGTGGCCATGGCCCGGCAACTGCACGACGGCGCCCTGGTGCGCGAGAGCGGTGCCGTGGCCGCTGCGCGCCTGGGCGTGCGCCTGCTTGCCCACACCGAAGCCGTGCGCATCTGCCCCGACACCCGCACCCTGCGCACCACCCGCGGCACCCTGCGCTACGACCACCTGGTGCTGGCGCACGGCGCGCAGGCCTGCCTGCCGCCGGCCCTGCCGGCCGAGCTGTGCTGGCGGGTCAACCACCTCGATGCCTACCGCCGTCTGCGCGCCGCACTCGGCGATGCGCCGCGCGACGTGCTGATCGTCGGTGCCGGGCTGATCGGCTGCGAACTGGCCAACGACCTGGCCCTGGGCGGCCACCGCATCACCCTGCTCGATCAGGCGCCGCACCCGCTGGGGCGCTGGCCGCAGGCGCAGGCGGCCGACCCGCTGCTGGCGGCCTGGCAGGACATCAACATCCGCTTCGTGGGCGGGGTGCAGGTGCAGCAGCTCGAACGTACCGGGGGCGCCGGGGGGGCGCTGCGGTTGACCACCGCGTGCGGCCAGCGGTTCGCGGCCGATCTGGTGATCGCCGCTGCCGGCCTGGCCACGCCGCCGCGTCTGGCGCAGAGCGCAGGGCTGGCCTGGAACAACGGCATTGCGGTGGACGCCGCCACCCTGCGCACCAGCGACCCGCGCATCCATGCGCTGGGCGACTGCATCGCCATCGACGGCCAGCCCAGCCGCTACATCGAGCCGATCGCGCGCCAGGCGCAGGCCATTGCAGCGGCGCTGTGCGGCACGGCAGACGCGCCCTACCAGCCGCGCGCCGCGCTGGTGCGGGTCAAGACGACGTCGTGTCCGCTGACGCTGCACTGAGGCGGCGCCGGCGCACCGACACCACCTGCTCGCCGCTGGCCAGCGAACGGGCGCGCAGCTGGCCGCAGCCGGCGTCCACGTCCTGGCCGGCCGACTGCCGCAGCTTGGTGAGGATGCCCCGGCGGTGCAGACGGCGCGCGATGTCGGCCGCCTTCTCCCACGACGGTCGCTCGAATGGCAGGCCCGGCACCGCGTTGTACGGAATCATGTTGAGCACCGCGTACTTGCCCTGCAGCAGGCGCACGATGCCGTCGAGCTCTTCGTCGGTGTCGTTCACGCCGTCGAGCAGGGTCCATTGCACCTGCACCGGGTAGCCGGTGGTGCGGGCATAGGCCTCGCCGTGGGCCACCAGCTCGTCGGGCGTGATGCGCGGCGCGCGCGGCAGCAGCTGCGCACGCAGGTCGGCCCGGCTGGTGTGCAGCGAGAGCGCCAGCGCCGGCTTCACCCGGCCGCGCGGCAGGGCATCAAAGGCGCGTTCGTCGCCGACGGTGGAGAACACCAGGTTCTTGTGGCCGATGTTGCCCAGCGTGCCCAGCAGGTCGATGGCTTCCAGCACCGCCTCCAGGTTGTGGGCCGGCTCGCCCATGCCCATGAAGACCACCTTGTTCACCGAGCGCTGCTGCCGGGCGAGCGCCACCTGCGCCACGATCTCGGCACTGCCGAGCTGGCGGATCAGGCCGCCGGTGCCGGTCATGCAGAAGGTGCAGCCCACCGCACAGCCGACCTGGGTCGACACGCACACCCCGCCGCGCGGCAGCAGCACGCTCTCCACCGTCTGGCCGTCGCGCAGGGCCACCAGCAGGCGGGCGGAGCCGTCTTCACCCGGGTGCACCGAGCCCAGCGTGGCCAGGCCCTGCAGTTCCTGCGTGACGGCGGGCAGGGCCTCGAACAGCCCACGCGGGAAGTGGTGCTCGGGCTTGCGTCGGCCACCGTCCACCGGCAGGGCGTTGGCCCAGGTGCGCAGCACGCGCTGCACATGCAGCGGCCCGGCGCCCAGGGCCTGGAGTCGGTGGCGGATGTCGGCGATGTCCATGGGGACGGGATTGTCGCCCACGCCCCGGCCCGCCGGGTGCGCGCCACAATGCCCCTGCGGACCCGCTGGCGGTCCGGACGGGAGAGCGCCATGTTCGAGATGCTGATCCAGGCCCGCGAGGCCGATCTGGGCCACGGCCTGAAAGTGCGGCGCGTGCTGCCGTACGCGAAGCGCCGCATGGTCGGCCCCTTCATCTTCTGGGACCACGCCGGCCCGGTGAGCTTGCCGGCCGACCAGACCCGCGCCGCCGACGTGCGCCCGCACCCCCACATCGGCCTGGCCACGGTGAGCTACCTGCTGAGCGGCAGCATGACCCACCGCGACAGCCTGGGCACGCACCAGGTGATCCGCCCCGGCGACGTGAACTGGATGACCGCCGGGCGCGGCATCAGCCACAGCGAACGCTTCACCCACCCCGACTCGTTCGCGGGCGGCGGCCTGGAGCTGATGCAGAGCTGGGTGGCCTTGCCGGCCGGGCAGGAAGAGGTCGAGCCGTCGTTCGCCCACACGCCGCAGGCCGATCTGCCCGCATGGGACGAGGCCGGCACCTGGATGCGGCTGGTGGCCGGCGAGGCCTTTGGCCGCCGCAGCCCGGTGGTCACCCACTCGCCGCTGTTCTACCTGCATGCCGAATGCAGCCCGGGCGCCCGGCTGCGCCTGCCGGGGCAGCACACCGAGCAGGCGGTGTATGTGGCACGCGGCCGCCTCTCGTTCGCTGGCCAGGCGGTGCTGCCGGGCCAGTTGCTGGTGTTCGGGAACGACACCGAGGTCGACCTCACCGCACCGGAGGCCGCCACCGTGTTCCTGTTCGGCGGCGAGCCGCTGGGGCCGCGGCACATCTTCTGGAATTTCGTGTCGTCGCGGCCGGAACGCATCGAGCAGGCCAAGGCCGACTGGAAGGCCGGGCGCTTCGCGCTGCCGCCGGACGACCGGCAGGAGTGGATTCCGCTGCCCTGAACGGGCGCCGCCTCAGAGCCCGAGTTGCGTCAGCCCGGGGTGGTCGGCCGGACGCGGGCCGAGCGGCCAGTGGAACAGGCGCTCGGCCTCGGTGATGGGCCGGTCGTTGATGCTGGCATGGCGCTGCTCCATGTAGCCCTGCGCATTGAACTGCCAGTTCTCGTTGCCGTGCGAACGGAACCACTGGCCGGAATCGTCGCGCCATTCGTAGACGAAGCGCACCGCGATGCGGGCGCCGTCAAAGGCCCACAGCTCCTTGATCAGCCGGTAGTCCAGTTCGCGCGCCCACTTGCGGACCAGGAAGGCATGCACCTGATCGCGCCCCACCGGGAACTCCGCGCGGTTGCGCCAGCGCGTGTCCTCGGTGTAGACCTTCACCACCCGGTCCGGATCGCGCGTGTTCCAGGCGTCCTCGGCCATGCGCACCTTCTGCGCGGCGGTCTCGGCGGTGAAGGGCGGCAGGGGCGGGCGCGGGTCCATGGGCGGTACGGGGTCGGGTCGATCAGTACTGCTTGTAGGGCAGGAACTTGCCGGACAGCACCACATTCACGCGGTCACCCTTCGGATCGGCCTGGCGCTGGATGTCCATGCTGAAGTCGATCGCGCTCATGATGCCGTCGCCGAACTCTTCGTGGATGAGTTCCTTGATGGTGGTGCCGTACACGCTGACGATCTCGTACCAGCGGTAGATCAGCGGGTCGGTCGGCACCGGGGTCGGCAGCGAGCCCTTGTAGGGCACGACCTGCAGCCACTTCTGCTCTTCGGCGGTCAGGCCGAAGATCTTGCCCAGCACCTTGGCCTGCTCGGGGGTGGCGGTCATCTGGCCCAGGCACAGGGCGGTGGTCCATTCCTTGGACTGGCCGACCTTCTTGGCCACGTCGGCCCAGGCCAGGCCCTTGGCGACTTTGGTGCTGATGATCTTTTCGGTGACTTCCAGACGGTTCATGGTGTTGTCTCGTTGTGGTTGAGAGAGGTTGAAAAAGCGGGATGAAGCGGTGGCGCGATCAATGCGCCTTGGCCCGGGTGACCAGGAAATCGACGATGTGGTTGCGCAGCGGGTAGTAGCCCTCCAGGTGGTGGAGCTGGCTGCGGGTGCGGCTGCGCGGCAGCGGGTTGACCACCACCTCGGCCATGCCGCCCGGCACATAGCCGGCGGCGGTTTCCTGGCCGTTGGTCATGAGCAGGATGCGGTCGGCCAGCAGGATGGCCTCGTCCACATCGTGGGTGATCATGAACACGGTCTGCTGGGTGTCGCGCACGATGCCCATCAGCTCGTCCTGGATGGTTCCGCGGGTCAACGCATCGAGCGCGCCGAAGGGCTCGTCGAGCAGCAGCATCTTGGGCTGGATGGCGAACGCCCGGGCAATGCCCACGCGCTGCTTCATGCCGCCGGAGAGCTGGCTGGGTTTCTTGTCGATGGCATGGCTCAGGCCGACCAGGCCGACGAACTTCTCGACGTGCGCATCCAGGTCGGTGCGGGCCATGTCGGGCCAGCGCGACTTGACCGCAAAGGCGATGTTCTGGCGCACGGTGAGCCAGGGCATGAGCGCATGGCCCTGGAACACCACGCCGCGCTCCAGGCTGGGCCCGGCGATCTCGCGGCCGTCCATGAAGGCGTGGCCGCTGCTGGCGGTGTCCAGACCCGCCAGCACGTTGAGGATGGTGGTCTTGCCGCAGCCGCTGTGGCCGATGATGCAGACGAACTCGCCACGGTCGATGCCGAAGGAGACGTCGGCGAACACCGGCTTGTCGGCCTGGTAGGCCTTGGCCAGCTGTTCGACCTTGAGGAAACCGCTCATCTTGGGGTCTTTCGGGAGGGTCGAGACGGGCTCGACGGACAGGGTGTTGATGACGACCTCGCGGTCACTGGAATCACTCCACATAGGTCACCACCTTCTGGGCCTGGGCGAACATGAGGTCGAGCAGCATGCCCACCACGCCGATCACCAGCACCGCAAAGATCACATTGGTCAGCGAGAGGTTGTTCCACTCGTTCCACACGAAGTAGCCGATGCCGGTGCCGCCGACCAGCATCTCGGCGGCCACGATCACCAGCCAGGCGATGCCCATGCTGATGCGCATGCCGGTGAGGATGGTGGGCGCCGCGGCCGGCAGGATCACCTGGAAGGCCTTGCGGAAGGGGTTCACCTCCAGCGTGGCGGCCACGTTGAGCCAGTCGCGCTTGACCGAGGCCACACCGAAGGCGGTGTTGATCAGCATCGGCCAGATCGAGCAGATGAAGATCACGAAGATGCCGCTGACGTCCGAGTCCTTCAGGGTGTAGAGCGCCAGGGGCATCCAGGCCAGCGGGCTGATGGGCTTCAACACCTGCACGAAGGGGTTGAACGCCTTCTGCATCAGCGGCGACATGCCGATCAGGAAGCCCAGCGGAATGGCCACCGCCATGGCCAGCAGGAAGCCCAGCGCCACCCGGCCCAGCGAATGGGCCAGCTGGATGCCGATGCCCTTGTCGTTGGGGCCCTTGTCATAGAACGGGTCCGACAGGTGTTCCCAGCTGGCCTTGGCCACCTCCAGGGGCGGCGGGAAGCCGCTGGCCTTCTCGGCCCCCGGGTCCTTGCCCATCATCTTCGCGTACTCGATTTCCTCGGCGGTCATGCCGGCCGAGGAACCGCCGACCGACGGGCCGGTGGTGCCCAGCTGCCAGGCGCCCAGAAAGACGAACAGCAGCAGGAACGAGACCAGCGCAGCGCGCCATTGCAGTCCGATGGTTTTCATGATCAGACCTTCCGGATGGCAAAGCTCTTGAGGTAGTCGGCCGGCTTGGCCGGGTCGAACACCTTGCCCATGATGGTGTGCTTCTCGTACGACGGGCCGGCCTTGAACTCCTGGCCGAGGTCCTTCATGTACTTGCGGGCATCGGTGATCAGGAACACGCGTTCGGCGATGGCCTTGTAGTCCACCTCGCCCTTGATGTAGCCCCAGCGCTGCATCTGGGTCAGCATCCAGACCGCCATGCTCTGCCACGGCATCGGGTCGAAGTCGGCCCGGTCGGGCACGTTCTGGATCTTGCCCAGGCCATCGGCAAAGCGGCCGGTCAGCACCTGGTTGATCACCGCCTCGGGCTGGTTCAGGTACTGGCTGGGCGCGATCACCTTGGCGATCAGTTCGCGGTTCTTGGGCTGGCGGGCCATGGCCGCAGCGGTGAGCACCGAGCGGTACAGGGCAGCGAAGGTGTTGGGGTTCTTCTGGATGAACTCGGTGCTGGTGCCGAAGGCGCAGCAGGGGTGGCCGTTCCAGAGGTCCTTGGTCAGCACGTGGATGAAGCCGACCTCGTCGAACACCGCGCGCTGGTTGAACGGATCCGGGCCCAGGAAGCCGTCGATGTTGCCGGCGCGCAGGTTGGCCACCATCTCGGCCGGCGGCACCACGCGGATCTGCACATCGGTGTCGGGGTTGATGCCGTTCTCTGCCAGGTAGTAGCGCAGCAGGAAGTTGTGCATCGAGTAGTCGAACGGCACCGCAAACTTGAAGCCCTTCCAGTTCTTCGGGTCGCGGTTGTCCTTGTGCTTGAGCGACAGCGTGATGGCCTGGCCGTTGATGTTCTGGATGGTGGCCACGTTCATGGGCGTGGCGTTGCTGCCCAGACCCAGCGAGATGGCCAGCGGCATGGGCGACAGGAAGTGCGATGCGTCGTACTCCTTGTTGATCATCTTGTCGCGCACCAGCGCCCAGCCCGCGGTCTTGGTGACCTCCACATTCAGGCCCTGCTTCTGATAGAAGCCCAGCGGGTGGGCCATGATCAGCGGCGTGGCGCAGGTGATGGGGATGAAGCCGATCTTGAGGTTGGTCTTCTCCAGCGCGCCCTTCTCCTGGGCCATGGCCTGCAGGCTGGCCACCGGCACCACGCTGGCGATCGCAGCCATGGCGGTGCCCTTGCCCACCGCACGCAGGAAGCGGCGGCGCTGCTCGTCGTGCGGGAAGATGGCCTTGACCAGCGTGGCTTCGATGAACTCGTTGCTGTAGGCCTCGAATTCGGCGGTCTCGCTGCGCTCGCGCAGCGTCTTCGCAGCCTGGTCGGAAGCGCGTTGCACGGCTTCCTCGGCCTGGTGCTCGGCAACCGTGTGGTCACGGCCGCAGCTGCACTTGAGCATCAGGGGACGGTCGGCGTTGTACGGGTCGAAGAATTCAGACATGGCGCACCTCGTGGGTTGATGGACGAGGTGCCCCTTGCAAGCAACGGGCCAGATACCCATGGGGGGCATGCCAACCGGTGTTCAGGCATGCAGATCGCAGACATCTGCACCACCCCTTGTAGGGCTGGCCCTACAAATCAGCGCGCGGTGCCGTGGCGCTGGGCGTACAGCGCCAGTTCCACGTCGTTCTTGGTGCCGGTCTTCTCCAGGATGCGCGAGCGGTAGGTGCTCACCGTGTTGGCCGCCAGGCCGAGCTGCGCACCAATTTCGCTCACGGTGCGACCCTGGGTGAGCAGCCGGTAGACCTGGTACTCCCGGTGCGAGAGCGCCTCGGGCCCGGCCTGGGCAGCCCCCTGGCCCACTGCAGCGGCCAGCGCCTCGGCCGTGGCCTGCGACAGGAACACCCCGCCGCCGGCGGCCTTGCGCACCGCCATCAGCATGTCGTCCGGGTCGGCGCTCTTGTTCAGGTAGCCGCAGGCGCCCAGCTTGATGCAGCGCACCGCGTACTGGCGCTCCGGGTAGGTGCTGAGCATCAGCACCGGCAGCGCGGGGTATTCGCGCTTGAGGGTCTGCAGCACGTCCATGCCGTCGATGCCGGGCATGGCGATGTCCAGCATGACCAGGTGCAGCCCCTCGGAGCCGCCCAGGGCGCGCACCTGTTCCAGCACCTCGGGGCCGGACTGGGCTTCGGCCACCACCTGCACATCCGGCGCCTCGGCCAGGATCTGCTTGAGGCCCTCCCGCACGATGCGGTGGTCGTCCCCGATCAGCACCCGGATGGTGTCGGTCAACAGATCGAACTGCGTGTTCAAGCCATGTCTCCTGCCGGAAGCAGCACCGTCAGGCACATGCGGGTGCCCTGTCCTGGTGCGCTGTGTATTTCGATGACGCCGCCGAAGTGGCGTGCGCGTTCGCGCATGCCCATGATCCCGTAGGCGTCCGGCGCCTCGAAAGCCTGGGGCGCTGCGCCCACACCGTTGTCATGGACGCTCAGGCGCAGCTCGCCGCCGCGCACCACCGCCTGCACCACCAGCCGGTCGGCGCGGGAGTGGCGGCCCACATTGCTCAGCATTTCCTGGAAGATCCGGAACACCGCCATGGCCAGCGGCTCGGGTGGTTCGGGCCAGGCGCCCTCCGGTTCGGCGGTCATGCACCATTCCAGTGCCATCTCGGCGCTCTGCACAAATTCCTGGGCCTGCCACTCCAGCGCCGCCCACAGGCCCTGGTGGTCCAGGATGCTGGGCCGCAGGTCGGTGATGATGCGCCCGACGTTGTCGACCGCGTTCTCGATCAGCCGGCTCATGTTCTGGCACTTGCTGCGCATGCGCTGGCGCATGTCCTGGGCCTGTTCGGGCGGGCGGGCTTCCTGCTCCGAAAGGCGCTTGTCCATCCAGTTCACGTCCATCTTGAGCGCCACCAGCAGGCTGCCCAGCTCGTCGTGCACCTCGCGGGCGATGCGGGTGCGCTCGTCCTCGCGCACCGTCTCCGACCAGGCCGCCAGCTCGCGCACCTGGTGCAGCGCCGTCTCCAGCTCGTGGGTGCGCTCCCGCACCCGTGCCTCCAGCTCGTCCTTGGCCCGCTGCAGCGCATCGGCCGCGCGCTTGCGCTCGGTGATGTCGACAAAGGTCACCACCGCGCCGCGCACCTGGCCACCGTCGAGGATCGGGTGGCTGCTGTACTCGACCGGAAAACACGAACCGTCGCGGCGCCAGAACACCTCGCTGTCGATCCGGCAGGGCAGGCCCTGCCGGTATGCATTGAGGATGGGGCAGTCCTCCACCGGGTAGGCATCGCCGCCGGCGTGGGAATGGTGGGTGATCTCGTGCATGTTGCAGCCCAGCAGCTCGGCCGGCTCGAAGCCGATCATGCGGGCACCGGCCGGGTTGATGAACACGCACAGCCCGTCCAGATCGACCCCGAACACGCCCTCGCCGGTGGAGTCGAGCATGAGGGCCAGCGGGTCGCGCCAGACCTGTTGGTCGGGCGCGCGGGTGGCATGGACCGGCAGAAAGGCGTCGGGGGTCATGGTGGCGGGTTAGCAATCGACGTGCCACCGCCCGTCAAGGCGTCCCTTGAAGCGGTGACAATGCCATACCTCCACTCCGTACCGTTCCATGCTCCTGCTCGACCGACTCCTGCGCCAGCGAGAAACCCGTCGACGCCGCCTTCGGGTGCGGGCATCGGAGCACGGCATGCTGGCCGCCGGCCTGCTGCGCTCCCCATCGGCCCTGGCCCAGCTCAGCGAGGACGACGCGGTCACCGTGCTGGCCTACATGCAGCTGCGGCGCTTCGGCCGGGGCGAATCCATCGTCCGGGAAGGCGACGACGCCAGCGGCCAGAACGGCTTCATGGCGCTGGTGGTCGAGGGCGAGGTGACGGTCGAATCCCAGCTGATGCACCGCGCCCAGCCACTGACGGTGAACGTGCTCGGCCCGGGCGAGGTGCTGGGCGAAATGGCCCTGCTCGATGGCGACGCCCGCTCGGCCAGCTGCAACGCCAGCACCGACGGTGTGCTGGCCGTGCTCAGGCGCGAGTCGCTGCAGAGTCTGATGGAGGAGGAGCCGGTGACCGCCGCGCGGCTGCTGGCCGCCGTGGGCTACCGCCTGAGCCTGCGCCTGCGCGACCTGGAGGCCAAGTACAAGGTGTACGACAGCCTGGTGGCTTCACTGCAGGCAGAGGTGGGCCGACCCGGCCGGCGCTGACACCATGAAAAAACCCCGGCCGGGGCCGGGGTCTGCTCGGGGTCGGGCCGGTGTCTCAGGCCTTCGGGGCGGTCTTGGCGCTCCAGATCATGGTGATGGTCAGGATGCCCACCACCACGCCCAGCGAAATGGCCACCGGGATCTTGTAGATGTCGATCAGGACCATCTTGGTGCCGATGAACATCAGGATCACCGCCAGACCGTAGTTCAGCAGGTGGAACTTGCTGGCCACCGCCTGCAGCAGGAAGAACATGGCGCGCAGGCCCAGGATGGCGAACACGTTGCTGGTCAGCACGATGAACGGGTCCTGGGTGATGGCGAAGATGGCGGGGATGGAGTCCACCGCAAAGATCACGTCGGTCAGGCCCACCAGACAGATCACCATGAACAGCGGCGTGGCGATGCGCTTGCCGTTTTCCAGGGTGAAGAACTTCTCGCCGTCGAAGTTGCGGCTCACCGGGATCAGGCGGCGCAGCAGCTTCAAGGCCGGGTTGTCGTCCAGGCTCGGCTCCTGGCCGGCGGCCCACCACATCTTCACGCCGGTGAGGATCAGGAAGGCGCCGAACACATACAGGATCCAGTGGAACTGCTGCAGCAGCCAGCCACCCACCAGGATCATGATGGTGCGCAGCACGATGGCGCCGATGATGCCGATCATGAGCACCCGCTTCTGGTAGGCCGGCGGCACCGCGAAGTAGGTGAAGATCAGCAGGAAGACGAAGATGTTGTCGACCGCCAGGCTCTTCTCGATGAGGTAGCCGGTGAGGAACTCCAGCGACTTCTCGTTGGCGATCTCGGTGGACCCGGTGGTGTCCTTGATGGCCCACCAGAACAGGCCGTTGAACAGGAAGCTCAGGGCCACCCAGACGATGGACCAGTTCAGGGCCTCCTTCACGCCCACCTCGTGGGCCCCCTGTTTCTTGAGAACGACGAAGTCGACGAACAGTGCCGCAAGAACGAACGCGACAAAAACGACCCACAGCCAGACGGGCGCGATGCTTTCCATGAATAACCTCGGATTGGTGTTGACGAACACCCCAAGGTCTTGTCAGCAACCGGCGTGGCGCCGGTTGGGCGGTTCCCGGCAGCGGTGAAGCTGCGGATTGACGAGAACCCCTCCTGCCGAAGCCCGGCGTGGCGCCGGGTGGCAGGTGACTACTCCCCTTGAAGGGACCGCGGATTATGCCGGGGCCCGAAATGCCCCCAGGAGCCGACCGGGAATACGCAGCCCGAAGTGCAGCCCGAAGTGCAGCCCGGTTCCACCGCTCAGGCGGCGTCGGAGCGGAACGGGCCGCGCTGCAGGCTGCGCGGTGCCAGCGGCTGCACGCTGTCGCCGATGGCCTCGATGTGCTGGGGCGTGGTGCCGCAGCAGCCGCCCACGATGTTCACCAGCCCCTCGGCCGCGAACTCGCGCAGCAGCCGGCTGGTGACATCGGGCGTTTCGTCGAAGCCGGTGTCGCTCATCGGGTTGGGCAGGCCGGCGTTGGGGTAGCAGCTGATGAAGGTGTCGCCGGCCACCTTGGCCAGCTCCTGGATGTAGGGCCGCATCAGCGTGGCGCCCAGCGCGCAGTTCAGGCCCACCGCCAGCGGCTGCATGTGGCGCACGCTGGCCCAGAAAGCGCTCACCGTCTGGCCGCTCAGGATGCGGCCGGAAGCGTCGGTGACGGTGCCGCTGATGATCAGGGGCAGGCGCTCGCCGCTCTGCTCGAAGAACTCGTCGATGGCGAACAGCGCCGCCTTGGCATTGAGCGTGTCGAAGATGGTCTCGACCAGCAGCACATCGGCGCCGCCTTCCACCAGCGCCTGCACCTGCTCCAGGTAGGCCTGGCGCAGCTGCTCGAAGTTGATGTTGCGGGCGCCGGCGTCGTTCACGTCCGGGCTGATGCTGGCGGTCTTGGGCGTGGGGCCAAGCGCGCCGGCCACGAACCGGGGCTTGTCCGGCGTGCTGAACTTGTCGCAGGCCGCGCGTGCCAGCCGGGCCGAGGCCAGGTTCATCTCGCGCGCCAGGCCGGCCATGTCGTAGTCCTCCTGGGCCACGGTGGTGGCGCCGAAGGTGTTGGTCTCGATCAGGTCGGCACCGGCGGCCAGATACCCTTCGTGGATGTCCTGGATGACGTCCGGCCGGGTCAGGCTGAGCAGTTCGTTGTTGCCTTTGACGTCGCGGTGGAAGTCCTTGAAACGCTCGCCGCGGTACTGCTCTTCGGTCAGCTTGAAGCGCTGGATCATGGTGCCCATGGCGCCGTCCAGGATGGCGATGCGCTGGCGCAGGATGCCCGGCAGGGCCTGGGCACGGGTGTAGAGGGGCAGTCGGTCGGGGGCGTTCATCCCGCCATTGTAGGAAGACCCCCCGCGCCGGGCCGGTGGGACAGGGCTGGAAATCCCCGACAATCACCGCCCATGAAGCACCTCACCCCCACGCAGGCCTGGGCCTGGCTGCAGGCCGAACGGCAGGCCCGCGAAGCCCGTGGCGAGGCGCCGCCGCTGTTCGTGGACGTGCGCATGGAGATCGAGTCGCTCTATGTGGGCCGCCCGCCCGGGGTCGAGAACATTCCCTGGTACGAGTACCCGGACCTCACCCCCGACCCGGCGCGTTTTGCGCAGATGGTGGAGTCCGAGGCCGGCGACAAGGCCCGGCCCATCCTGCTGATCTGCCGCAGCGGCAAGCGCACCCTGGACGCCGGCACCGCCCTGGAGGCCGCCGGCTTCACCGACGTCAGCCATGTGGTCAACGGTTTCGAGGGCGAGCTCAACGAGCACTTCAAGCGTTCCAGCGTGAACGGCTGGCGCTTCGAAGGCCTGCCCTGGGAACAGATGTAAGCCGATGCTGGACGCCATCGACGTCGCACCGGGCAGCGAGGTGCTCGAAGCCTCGCTGGCGGTGCTGCAGGAGGTGTTCGGGTTCGACGCCTTCCGGGGGCCGCAGGCCGACATCGTGAGCCATGTGGGCGCCGGCGGCGACGCCCTGGTGCTCATGCCCACCGGCGGCGGCAAGTCGCTGTGTTACCAGGTGCCGGCCATCGTGCGCCAGCAGGCGGGCCACGGCCTCACCGTGGTGGTCTCGCCCCTGATCGCGCTCATGCACGACCAGGTCGGTGCCTTGCTGGAAGCCGGCGTGGCGGCCGCCTTCCTCAATTCCAGCCTCAGCGGCGAGGACGCCCAGCGCATCGAGAAGCAGATGCTGCGCGGCGAGCTGACCCTGCTCTACGCCGCCCCCGAGCGGCTCACCACGCCGCGCTTCCTGGCCCTGCTCGACTCGCTGCACGAGCGCGGCGCACTCGCCCTGTTCGCCATCGACGAGGCCCACTGCGTGAGCCAGTGGGGCCACGACTTCCGGCCCGAATACCGCGAGCTCTCGGTGCTGCCCGAGCGCTTTCCCGGCGTGCCGCGCGTGGCCCTCACCGCCACCGCCGACGACCTCACCCGCGCCGACATCGTCGAGCGGCTGCAGCTGCAGCAGGCGCGCACCTTCATCAGCAGCTTCGACCGGCCCAACATCCGCTACCTGGTGGTGGAGAAGAAGGACGCCACCGCGCAGCTGCTGCGCTTCATCCGCGACGAACACACCGGCCCGGGCGGCACCGACGCCGGCATCGTGTACTGCCAGTCGCGCCGCCGGGTCGAGGAAGTGGCCACGCTGCTGGCCGACGCCGGCCTGAACGCCCTGCCGTACCACGCCGGCCTGGACGCTGCGGTGCGTCAGACCCACCAGGACCGCTTCCTGCGCGAGGACGGCATCGTCATGGTGGCCACCATCGCCTTCGGCATGGGCATCGACAAGCCCGACGTTCGCTTCGTCGCCCACCTCGACATGCCCAAGAACATCGAGGGCTACTACCAGGAAACCGGCCGCGCCGGCCGCGACGGCGAAGCCGCCAATGCCTGGATGGCCTATGGCCTGCAGGACGTGGTCAACCAGCGCCGCATGATCGACGAGAGCCCCGCCGCCGACGCCTTCAAGCAGGTGCTGCGCGACAAGCTCGACGCGCTGCTGGCCCTGGCCGAAGCCGCCGACTGCCGCCGGGTGCGCCTGCTCGACTACTTCGGCGAGCGCAGCCAGCCCTGCGGCAACTGCGACAACTGCCTCAACCCCCCGGCGCTGTTCGACGCCACCGAGCCGGCGCGCAAGCTGCTCTCGTGCATCTACCGGGTGCAACAGTCCAGCGGCCACGGCTTCGGGGCCGGGCACATCATGGACATCCTGCGCGGCAAGACCACCGAGAAGGTGCTGCAGAACGGACACCAGTCGCTCAGCACCTTCGGCATCGGGGCCGACTGGTCCGAGACCCAGTGGCGCGCCCTGGTGCGCCAGCTGATTGCCCGCGAAGCCCTGCGGGTGGAAGACGCGCCCTACAACACCCTGCACCTGGCCGACGGCGCGCGCGCCATCCTCAAGGGCGAGTCCACGGTGCAGCTGCGCCAGCTGGCCGACAAGGCCCCCGGCGGCCGCAGCCGGCGCGCCGCCCGCACCGAGGCCGACCACAACGGCCAGCCGCTGTCGCTGGCCGAGCGCGACTGTCTGGACGCCCTGCGGGCCTGGCGGGCCGAGGTGGCGCGCTCGCACAACCTGCCGGCCTACGTCATCTTCCACGACAGCACGCTGCGCGAGATCGCGGTGCGCCGGCCGCGCGAGCAGGCCGATCTGGACGGAATTGCCGGCCTGGGCGTGAAAAAGCGCGAGGCTTACGGCGCCGAGGTGCTTCGGGTGGTGAGTGCTTTTGCGTAAGCCCTCAAGTTTTCAGCGGGCCGGTCGAGAACCTAGGTCTGACAGCCCGAACCGTTCGTCGGCGGGGTGACCTGTGAAACCCGTCACGGCCTCAAGGGGTGGCCGTGGCGTGCCGATGTCATGGATACCAGGGGGACATCTCCCCCGGATTTCCGACAGGAGAGCGGCATGTTTTTCAAGCTGCCTTGGTTCAAGAAGACCCCGGCCCCGACCTACCAGCACACCCAGGTGCTGGAGATGGACTTCCTCATCGACGAGTTCCATGAAGTCCTGGCCGACATCGAGGACCCGCTGCGGGCCCGGTTGCACGCAGCTTTCATGATGGCCCACACCCCGAAGGACCTCTGGTTCCTGCGCAGCAAGGTGTTCAACCTGATTTCCAAGCACCACTGCGAATCCGAAGCCAACCGCCGCGTGTCGCGGCTGGACCAGAAGCTGCAGTTCTTCGTCGAACACCACCCGGACTACTCGCCCGAAGAGCTGCCCTCGCGGCCCATGACCCTGCACTGAGCCCGGCTCAGCTCAGGAAACCCAGGGTGCGCGACTCGCGCACCTCCGGCTTGATGCGGTGCTCCGCCTCGAGCTGGTCCAGGAAGTCCTCGGGCGACAGTGACTCGCCCAGAATCTCGGCCTGTCGCTTGACGGCCGCAAAGTCCCCCGGGCAGAGCTGCTCCAGCCGCGCCAGCCGCTGCCGGGTGGCCGCATCGAGCCGGGCCGCCTCGCCCCCCAGCGCCTCCACCACGAACATCGCCTCGCGCTGCTCCGGCTTCAGCGGCCGGAAGCGGATCTTGAAGGTGAAGCGCCTCAGTGCTGCCTGGTCGATGCTGTCCATCAGGTTGGTGGTGCAGATGAAGATGCCGGCGAACCGCTCCATGCCCTGCAGCATCTCGTTCACCTCGGTCACCTCGTAGGTGCGCTGCGCACCCCGGCGGTCCTGCAGGAAACTGTCGGCCTCGTCCAGCAGCAGCACGGCGCGCTCGGCTTCGGCCTCGCGGAACATGGCGGCCATCTGCTGCTCGGTCTCGCCCACGAACTTGCTCACCAGATCGCTGGCGCGGCGGATCATGAGCGGGCGCTCCAGCTGCTGGGCCAGGTGCTCGGCCAGCGCCGTCTTGCCGGTGCCGGGCGCGCCATGGAAACACAGGCAGCCATGGCCGCGCGCCTTGAGCGCCTCGATGATGCGGGCCACCGGATGGCGCGATTCCACATTCAGCATGTCCAGGCTGTACTGGGTGACCACCGGGCGCTGCACCGGATCGGGCTTGCGGCCCAGCGCATGGTCGGCGTTGCGCAGCTGCCGCTCGATCAGGGCGTCGAGCGGTGTGGCGGCCACACGGCGGCGGCTGGTCGGGCGCGGCCCCTGGGCCAGCTGGGCAAACCGCACGGCGGTCCGGATCTGGGCCGGCGTGAGGCCCTTGCGCTCGGTCAGCCGGGCCACCAGGCCATCACTCACCGGCACACCCTCCAGGGCCGTGCGCACCAGCTGCTCACGGGCACCGGGCGGCGGGCTCTTGAGTTCCAGGTGGTAAGCAAATCGGCGCCGGAAGGCCGGGTCGATCTGCTCGATGCGGTTGGTGACCCAGAGGGTGGGCACCGCGTTCGATTCCAGCACCTGGTTGACCCAGGCCTTGCCGCTGACGCTGCCGGTGTGGGGCGCCGTGACATGCTCGGCCCGCGCCATCAGCTGGGCCGCCTCGCTGGAGATGGGCGGGAACACGTCCTCCACCTCGTCGAACAGCAGGGCCGAATGGGCCATGCCCTTGAGGAACACCTGCGCGATCTGCAGCGATCGGTAGCGGTCACGGCCCGACAGCGCGTTGCCGTCGCGGTCGGCGTACTCCACTTCAAACAGCTCCAGCCCGGCGGCCTGTGCCACCACGCGGGCCAGCTCGGTCTTGCCGGTGCCGGGCGGGCCATACAGCAGCACATTGATGCCGGCTTCCTTGCGGGCCACCGCTTCGCGCAGCAGACCGCAGAGCAGGCGGACGTCCTCGCCCACGTAACCGAAGTCGCGCTCGCTCAAGGCCGAACGTGCTGCCGGGCGGGTGAACACCGCCATCAGCTCGCTCTCGGAGCGGTATTCGCGCATCAGCACCGGTGGCAGCTTTTCGCTGACCTTCATCAGGTCGGCCAGGTCGGTGATGTTGTGTTCCGAGATCAGGTTCTCGACCATGCCGATGCGCTCCAGCCGCGAGCCGGCCCGCAGCGCCTCGCCGACCTCGCTGGCCTTCACGCCGGCCACCTCGGCAATGGCGGCATAAGCCTCCGGCGCATTGTTGACCTTGAACTCCACCAGGATGGAGCGCAGGTCGCGCTGGTAGCGGGCCAGCGTGCCGTACAGCAGCAGGGCCCGCTCGGCCCGGTTCAGCTGCAGCAGCGCCGACAGTGCGTCGATGTTCTTCTCCACCAGGGTGCTCTGCTTCTTCAGGGCCTGGCTGAGCCAGTCACCGGTGACCGACAGCACCGACAGCAGGTCCTTCGGCGACTCCTTGGCGTATTCGTCCAGGTAGAAGAACAACGTGCCCTCTTCATACGGACCGCGCCAGATGCCGTAGCGCTCCATGAAGGCCGAGATGGGCAGCGCCTCGTGGCCCAGCCACAGCTCGTTGTCCTTGCAGCGGCGGTGCAGGAACTCGCGCAGGCGCCCCAGCACGGTGTGCGGCCAGACCAGATGCCGGCCCGCCAGCGAGAGCAGGGTGTTGAGGTCGCGCCGCACATTGAAGCGGGGGCCCTGGCGGGCCGCCAGCGTGAGCACGAAGTGGGAGCACATGAGGTCGAGCACCGGTGCCTGCCGCAGGCCCGGCGGCACGAACACACGGCCTTCGACGCGGCCTTCGCCCCGCACGTCGGCGCCCATGGCCAGCCGGGCCTCGCGCCCTTCGGGCGGCGTCGGGCCGGTTGCGGGCAGCGGCGACAGACGTCGGCTCATCGTTGCACCTCCTGGACAGGCTGGCTTCCGGTGGGCAGGCGCACCGGCACCTGCGCAATGACCATAACCCAGCTTCATGCCGGATGGAAGTGCTTGATGCCCTGCGCCACGGGGGCTTTTCCGCGGGTCGGGCGGCACAATGTCACGATGCTCGCACTCCATGACATCCAAGCGGCGGCTGGCCGCCTGACCGGCCAGGTGCTCGACACCCCCTGCGTCGAGTCCCGGACCCTTTCGCAGCTGGTGGGCTGCCAGGTGTTCCTCAAGTTCGAGAACCTGCAGTACACCGCCTCGTTCAAGGAGCGCGGTGCCTGCAACAAGCTCAGCCAGCTCGGCCCCGAGGACCGGGCGCGTGGCGTGGTGGCCATGAGCGCCGGCAACCATGCCCAGGGCGTGGCGTACCACGCGCAGCGGCTGGGCATCCGGGCGGTCATCGTCATGCCGCGCTTCACCCCGGGCGTGAAGGTGGAACGCACCCGGGGCTTCGGCGCCGAGGTGGTGCTGCACGGCGACACGCTGGACGAGTCGCGCGCCCATGCCCGTGAGCTGGCGGCCACCCAGGGCCTGGTGTTCGTGCACCCCTACGACGATGCGGCCATCGTCGCCGGCCAGGGCACCATCGCGCTGGAGATGCTGCGCGCCCAGCCCGACCTCGACACCCTGGTGATCGCGGTGGGCGGCGGCGGCCTGATCGGGGGCATGGCGGTGGCAGCCAAGGCGATCAAGCCAGGCATCCGCGTGGTGGGCGTGCAGACCGAACGCTTCCCGGCCATGGTCAACGCCATGTGCGGCACCCAGCATGCGCAGGGCACCAGCACCATTGCCGAAGGCATTGCCGTGGGCTCGCCGGGCGAGCTGAACCAGGCGCTGGCGCGCCAGCATGTGGACGACTGGCTGCTGGTCGACGAGGGCGACATCGAGCAGGCCATCGTGATGCTGCTGGAAATCGAGAAGACACTGGTCGAGGGCGCTGGTGCCGCCGGCCTGGCCGCCCTGATCCGCCACCCGGACCGGTTCGCCGGCCAGCGCGTCGGGCTGGTGCTGTGCGGCGGCAACATCGACCCGCTGCTGCTGGCCTCGATCATCGAACGCGGCATGGTGCGGGCCGGCCGGCTGGCCCGGATCGCGGTGAATGCGCGCGACGTGCCCGGCAACCTGGCCCGCATCACCGCGCTGGTGGCCGAAGCGGGTGCCAACATCGACGAGGTCCATCACCAGCGGGCCTTCACCTTGCTGGCGGCCCAGAACGTGGAGATCGAACTGGTGCTGCAGACCCGGGGCCATGCCCATGTGCAGGCGGTGCTGGAACGCTTGAACCAGGCCGGCTTCCAGGCCCGGTCGGCCTGACCCTGACCCCGCCACCGACCGGAGCCCGCATGACCCCGCCCGACCACCCCGCCCCTTCCCCGGCCGATCTGCAGGCCGCCCTGCAGGAGCTGTTCGCCCCCTGGGTCCAGGACCTCGGCCTGCGCGTGGAGGCGGCGCCCGAGCCCGGCGTGGTGCTGGCCCGGCTGCCGGTGAACCCGCGGCTGGCCCGCGAAGGCGGCACCCTGTGCGGCCAGGCCATGCTGTCGGCGGCCGACACGGTGATGGTGCTGGCGCTCATCCACCACTTCAAGGGGTTCCGGCCCTGCACCACGGTGCAGCAGTCGAGCAGCTTCCTGCGGCCACTGTCCGGCCAGGACCTGCTGGTGGAGGCCCGGGTGCTGCGGGCCGGCAAGACGCTGGCCTTCGGCGAGATCGACCTGCGCGGCGCCGACGACGGGCGCAGCGTCTGCCGGATTTCCAGCACCTGCGCCCTGTTGTGAGGCCGACAGCCGGCGGCTTCGCTTAAAATCCGGGCAGTTTTGTTCAACCCACGGAGCATCGAGACCATGTCCCACCACGATCACCACACCCCCGCCGAGCACACCGAAGACGTGGTGGAATCGATCGTTCATCACATGCCGATCGTGCTGCCGGTCGCCGGCGGCGTGCTGATGTTCCTGCTGGCCTTCATCGCCGTCTTCATGGCCTGAACGCCCCGGCTGGCCGCCGACACCCGCCGCCAGCCCGTGCCCGAGCCGGCCCCCGAAAGGGCGCCGGCTTTTTCTTTCTCCAGCCTGTCCGTTCGGCTCTGGATACCGCATCACGTTATGCGGGCTTTGCATGTAACCCGTCGGTAACCTGACGGGTGCTTGCCTAAAATACCGGCACTGGCCGACCCGCCCACCGGACGCCGCGAACACCCTCCACCGCGCCCGCCACTGCGCTGCAGCCGCCAACCGCCACTGCAGCCCTGAGCGCCGACCGCCCGAATCTGCTCTGCAGACACCGACAGCCGCAACCGTTCCGTGTGGAACCTGCGGCTGTCAGCGTCTGTGGGGCGCGCCGAACATTCACTCTGGAGCCGTCCCCATGAACTCACCCGTGATGCAGGGCCTGACCCTCAACACCCCTTCGTACGTCAAGCACGCCCGGCTGATCGCCTGGGTGGCCGACATGGCCGCGCTGTGCAAGCCCGCGCGCATCGTCTGGTGCGACGGCAGCGACGAAGAGTACGACCGCCTGTGCCAGCAGCTGGTGGACGCCGGCACGCTCAAGCGCCTGAACCCCGAGCTGCGCCCGAACAGCTACCTGGCCTGGTCCGATCCGTCCGACGTGGCCCGCGTGGAAGACCGCACCTTCATCTGCTCGCAGCGCCAGGAAGACGCCGGCCCGACCAACAACTGGAAGGACCCGGCCGAGATGCGCGCCACCCTGCAGCCCCTGTTCGACGGCTGCATGCGCGGCCGCACCATGTATGTGGTGCCGTTCAGCATGGGCCCGCTGGGCAGCCCGATCGCCCACATCGGCATCGAGCTCTCCGACAGCGCCTACGTGGCGGTCAACATGAAGCTCATGACCCGCATGGGCAAGGGCGTGTTCGATGTGCTGGGCGCCGACGGCGACTTCGTGCCCTGCGTGCACACGGTGGGCGCCCCGCTGGCCGAAGGCGAAGGCGACCAGACCGCCTGGCCCTGCAACCCCGAGACCAAATACATCGTCCATTACCCCGAGACCCGCGAGATCTGGAGCTACGGCTCCGGTTACGGCGGCAACGCCCTGCTCGGCAAGAAGTGCTTTGCGCTGCGCATTGCCTCCACCATGGGTCGCCAGCAGGGCTGGCTGGCCGAGCACATGCTGATCCTGGGCGTGACCAGCCCCGAGGGCAAGAAGTACCACGTGGCCGCCGCCTTCCCGAGTGCCTGCGGCAAGACCAACTTCGCCATGCTGATCCCGCCCAAGGGCTTCGAGGGCTGGAAGGTCACCACCATCGGCGACGACATCGCCTGGATCAAGCCGCAGGCCAATGGCCGCCTGCACGCCATCAACCCGGAAGCCGGCTACTTCGGCGTGGCCCCGGGCACCAACACGCTGACCAACCCGAACTGCATGGCCAGCCTGGACCGCGATGTGATCTTCACCAACGTGGCACTGACCGACAACGGTGATGTCTGGTGGGAAGGCATGGGCGACGCCCCGGCCCACGCCATCGACTGGCAGGGCAAGGACTGGACGCCGCAGATCGCCAAGGAAACCGGCGCCAAGGCCGCCCACCCGAACGCCCGCTTCACCGTGGCCGCCACCAACAACCCGGCCCTGGACAGCGCCTGGGACGACCCGGCCGGTGTGCCGATCGACGCCTTCATCTTCGGCGGCCGCCGCAGCACCACCGTGCCGCTGGTGACCGAGGCCCGCGACTGGACCGAAGGCGTCTACATGGCCGCCACCATGGGTTCGGAGACCACCGCTGCCGCCTTCGGCGCCCAGGGCGTGGTGCGCCGCGACCCGTTCGCCATGCTGCCGTTCGCCGGCTACAACATGAGCGACTACTTCCAGCACTGGCTCAACCTGGGCGCACAGCTGAAGGCCAAGGGCGCACAGCTGCCGGCCATCTTCTGCGTCAACTGGTTCCGCAAGGACGAAGCCGGCAAGTTCGTCTGGCCCGGTTTCGGCGAGAACATGCGCGTGCTGAAGTGGATGATCGACCGGCTGGAAGGCCGTGGCCAGGGCGTCGAGCACGCCTTCGGCATCAGCCCGACCTACCAGGACATCCACTGGGACGGCCTGAACTTCTCGGCCGAGCAGTACCAGACCGTGACCCACATCGACAAAGCCGCCTGGGCCCAGGAACTGGCCCTGCACGGCGAGCTGTTCCAGCAGCTCAAGCACCACCTTCCCCGTGAGCTCGAGGAGACGAAGGCGCGCATCGAACAGCGCCTGGCGGCCTGACGACTGTCCCCCGCCACGCGGGCGCCGGCACGACCTGCCGGCCCCCCGCCACCGCCCGGTGCCATCCGCGCAGGCGAAAAAAAGCCACCGAACCGGTGGCTTTTTTGTGGGCGCCGCCTGCAAGGCGGCAGGGCGTCAGATGCGGTAGGCCAGGGCGCGGGCAGCGCGCTGACGACCGATCTTTTCCCAGACCGACTCGGCAGCTTCGACCACCAGCGGTGCGGCCGGGGCGGCGCTGACCACCGGAGCGGCGATCACGGCCACCGACTCGGCTTCTTCGGAACGGCTGCGGGCCTGGACCAGCTCGGCCATGACGCGGGGGTCGGCGCGGGCAATGTCCCACAGGCGCTCTTCGGCACGGACCTGGGCGCGGGCAGCGGCCCACTGGTCCAGACCGGCCAGGGTGCGACGGGCCACGGTGCGGGCGGTGTCGGCAAACAGCGCGAAGCCGGCGAACACGATCACCCACAACATGACCCAGGCCAGGAACAGGTGGCCATCGGCCCAGGTGCTGACCAGGTGGTCGGCGACCAGCACCATGGCGGCGACGACGCCGGCCAGCAGGAGGGCCGCCAGACCGCGTGCCTTGAAGCTGCGGGGTGCGGTGGCCGGACGGACAGATGCCGGGGCGGCTTGACGCAGGCCCAGCGGGGCAGAGGAAACGGTGGCGGTGGTGCTCATGGTGAACTCCTGAAGGAAGGGGTTGTGTCTTGTGGACAGGCGAATACTAGGGTTATCCCTACATCTGCGCCAATTTATCTTTGTGATGCCTACCATTCACAGGAATGATCAAAGGCCTGAACTTCCGCACGCTCGACCTGAACCTGCTGCGCGTCTTCGACGAGGTGATGGCCGAGCGCAACCTGACCCGCGCCGCCCACAACCTGGCCATGACCCAGCCGGCGGTGAGCAATGCCCTGCGCCGCCTGCGCGAGGTGGTGGGCGACGAGCTGGTGCACCGCGCCGGCTACGGCGTGGAGCCGACGCCGGTGGCGCTGGCCCTCTGGCCCTCGGTGCGCGAGGCGCTGGCCCTGCTGCGGGAAACCCTGTCGCCCGACACCTTCGACCCGGCGCGGGCCCAGTCCAGCTTCGTGCTGGCCATGGCGGATGCCACCGCCGCCAAGATCGTGCCCAGCCTGGTGCGCATCGGTGAGCAGGAAGCGCCGGGCGTGAGTCTTCGGGTGTTGCCGCTGACCACGCGCGACCCACGTTCACTGCTGGAATCCGGATCGGCCGATGTGGCAATCGGCCATTTCCCGGGGGTGGTGGCCGAGCTCGGGGCCCAGCACCTGAAGGAAGAAAACCCGGCCTTCCTGTCGCAACGGCTGTACGACGGCGAATACGTGGTCGTGATGCGCCGCGACCACCCGCTGGCGGGCCGCCCGCTGACGCTGGACGACTTCTGCGCCGCCCGCCACCTGCTGGTCAGCTTCTCCGGCCGGCCGTTCGGGTTTGTGGACGAAGCCCTGACCGCGGTCTCGCGGCAGCGCCGCGTGGTGCTGACCGTCAACCAGTTCTTCACCGCCGGCCTGGTGGTGACCACCACCGACCTGCTCACCGTGCTGCCGCGCCACTTCGTCAGCGCCACCGGCATCGAGCACCGGCTGGCGCTCTCCGAGTTGCCGCTGCCGGTGCCGGCTGTCCACGTGGACACGCTGTGGCACCGGCAGGCCACCCACAACACCGCCCACCGCTGGCTGCGCGAGGCCGTGCGGCGCGCCTCCGCCGACGGCTTCCGCCCTTCCGCCCCGCTGCCACCATGAACATCCAGCTGCTCAGCGACCTGCACCTCGAGAACAACCCCGGCTTCACCCCGCAGCACGCGCCCGGGGCCGACCTGCTGGTGCTGGCCGGCGACATCGGCTCCTACCAGCGCCGTCGAGACGGCAGCTCCATGCCCGACGCCGACTGGGGTCTGCGCCGCTTCGCCGACTGGCCGGTGCCGGTGGTCTATGTGCCGGGCAACCACGAGTACGACGGCCTCGACTGGGACGACACCCATGCCCGCCTGCGCGAAGCCTGCGAGCGCCTGGGCCTGATCTGGCTGGAGCGCGAGGTCCATGTGGCCGGCGGTGTGCGCCTGATCGGCACCACCCTGTGGAGCGACTACGACGTCTTCGGCGACCGCCCCAAGGCCTACCGCGCGGCCAACCACTACCTGCGCAAGATGGAGGGCCGTCGCAACGGGCAGCTGTTCGACGCCGAGGCCATGCGCGGGGTGGCCCTGGAGTGCCAGCAATGGCTGCGCGACGCGCTGCTGCAACCCTGGGCAGGCAGCACGGTGGTGGTGACGCACTTCGCCCCGACCCTGCACAGCATGGACCCGCGTTATGGCGCCACGCCGGGCACCGCCGGCTTCTGCAACGGGCTGGACGACCTGTTGCCGCAGGCCGACCTGTGGCTGCACGGGCACCTGCACTGCCCCACCGATGTGCAGGTGGGCCGCTGCCGCATCAAGGCCAATCCGCTGGGCTACGCCGACAAGAACGAGCAGGCAGCCTTCCAGCCCGCAGCCCTCATCGAGGTGCAGCCGCAGGCCCGGAACCCGCACGGCAGTTGATCTGCCACAAAGGCAGAGCGCGCAGGGCTCTTAAACTCCGTGGCTCCCCCACCTGAAAATATCAAGGAGCAACCATGAAGATCCTGCTGGCCGTCGATGGCAGTGCGTACACCAAGAAGATGCTGGCCTATGTGGCAGCCCACGACGAGCTGTTCGCCGCTTCCAACGAATTCACGCTGGTCACCGCCCAGACCCCGCTGCCGCCCCGGGCGCGCGCTGCCGTGGGCGCCGACATCGCCAACCAGTACTACGCCGACGAGGCCACCAAGGTCACCGGCCCGGTGGTGAAGTTCCTCAAGCGCCACGGCATCGATGCCAAGGTGGTCACCAAGGTGGGCGCGGCCGGCGAGTTCATTGCCAAGACCGCCAACGCCGGCAAGTTCGATCTGGTGATGATGGGTTCGCACGGCCACAGCGCGCTGGGCAACCTGGTCATGGGCTCGGTGGCCACCCAGGTGCTGGCCCAGTGCAAGGTGCCGGTGCTGCTGGTCCGCTGACGCCAGGGCGGCGGTCTGCGCCGGCGCTCAGCGCTGGCGCAGACCGTCGAAGCAGGTCGAGAGCACCATCTCGATGATCTGTTCGGTGCCGTACTGGCCCGAGGCTTTCAGGAAGCCCAGCACCGGGTCGCAGGCGCGGGCATACAGCGTGTAGAGCACGGCGATCGGCGGCAGGCTGGTGTTGAGGCTGCCGTCGGCCTGGGCTTCTACGATCCAGCCGCCCAGGCGGTCGCTCACATCCATCAAGCCATCGACATAGGGCTTGCTGGCGGCCAGTGCGGCGCGCAGGCTGGAGTTCTCGCTCGGCAGCGACGGCATCTCGCCGGCCAGCTGCACTTCCATGGTCCAGCGGGCCACCTCGCGCAGGCGCTGCAAAGGGGTGAGGTCCGGCCGGGCCTGCAGGCCGTCCAGGAACGACTGGGCGCGCTGCATCACCTTGACCATGGCAGCAGCCGCCAGGTCTTCCTTGCTCGGGAAATGTTTGTAGAGGCTGGCCTTGGCAATGCCCACCTCGGCTGCAACTTCGTCCACCGTCATGGCCTCAAAGCCTTTTTCGGCCAGCAGGCGGTTGACGGCAGCGACGATGGCGTCTTCCCGGGCCTGGTGCATCTGCTCCCGGAAACTGCGTTTGGCGGGCGGTGTGGCAAGGGTGGGCGATGCGCTGGACATGGGGAACCTTTTCGACGAAGTCAGGATTGTCACCTTTCGACGGCGACGGCGCAATTCATACTGCTACGTATGGATAAATACCGTTTGGTTGCGTTTTGATCTGATCGGGCCAATACTGGCGCTGTCCGTGACGTGGTTCACGCTTCACGGACACCCATCCACACCCTCGAAAGGACCCTCATGAAGAAGACTCTCGTTGCTGGCCTGCTGGCCTTCGGCGCCATGGTTTCGGCCCAGGCCAAGGACATCGTCGACACCGCGGTGGCGGCCGGTTCCTTCAAGACCCTGGTCACCGCCGTGCAGGCGGCCGGTCTGGTCGACACGCTCAAGGGCCCGGGCCCGTTCACCGTGTTCGCACCGACCGACGAAGCCTTCGCCAAGATTCCGAAGGCCGATCTGGACGCCCTGCTGAAGGACAAGGCCAAGCTGACCGCCGTGCTGACCTACCACGTGGTGCCCGGCAAGGTGATGGCCAAGGACGTCAAGGCCGGCAAGGTCAAGACGGTTCAGGGCGGCGAGCTGACCGTCAGCACCACCGGCGGCGTGAAGGTGGACAACGCCAATGTGGTCAAGACCGACATCGCGGCCGACAACGGCGTGATCCACGTGATCGACACCGTCGTGCTGCCGCGCTGATCGGGCGGCTTCAGGCCCCTTGCGCCGCGCGCGCCGGGGGCCGCAGACTTCGACGCGCTGCCGTGCGCAGCGCCGCCGTCAGGGCCTCCAGCACATCGGAATGGAGGTTCCAGCAGTGCCAGTGCAGCGGCACATCAAGCCGGTGCCGGGGCAGCAGGTTGACCAGCTCGCCGCTGGCCAGCCGCTCCCGCACACCGAGCTCGGGCACCACACTCACCCCCCAGCCGGCCGCCACGGCACGGATCTGCCCTTCGCTGGACGGCACGAACAGCTGCTTGAGGATGACCCGGGGCAGCTTGAAGGCCTTGGCCACGAAGCTGTGCTGCAGCGTGTCCTTGCGGTTGAAGGCCACGAACGGCACCTGGTGGAAGTTGTGGGCGGTCAGGCCCTTGGGCAGCTGCCTGGCCACAAAGTCGGCGTGCGCCACCGCCACATAGTCCATGGTGCCCAGCGGCTCCATCCGGCAGCCCCGCAACGCCTGCCCCAGCGAGGTCACGCAGCCCAGCACCTGCCCTTCACGCAGCCACTCGTGGGTGAATTCCTGGTCGTCGGTGATGATTTCGATCGGCAGGCCGTCGCAGGCCAGCGCGTCGAGCGCCGGCAGCGCCCAGGTGGCGATGCTATCGGCATTGATGGCCACCGAGATGCGCTCGTCCTCCCGCCCGCCGGTGCTGCTGGGCGCGAGTTCCTTGAGGTCCTTTTCGAGGTCGGCGCGCAGCAGCCGCATCATCTTGGCGTGCTTGAGCATGAGCTGGCCGGCCGGCGTGGGCTTGAGCGGCCGGCTGCGCACGATCAGCACGGTGCCGACCTGCGCTTCCAGCGCCCGCAGCCGCTGCGACACCGCCGACTGGGTGATGGACAGGCGCTGCGCCGCGCGCTCGAAACCGCCCTCCTCGATGATGGCGGCCAGGCATTCCAGGGCGTCGGGATCGAAGGTGCTCATGGGCGGGAATGGGGCGTCGCCCCATTAGTGAATCTGATGAGATCGATTTTAGTTTGATTCCGCTTCATTTCCAGACGCGGTTTTTCGATACTGCGCAGATCACGTTTTCTGATCAGGAGCGCACCATGCGTGTCACGGTTCTCGGTGGGGGCATCATCGGCGTCAGCACGGCCTGGCACCTGCTGCAGCGCGGCCACGAGGTCACGCTGGTCGACCGGCAGGACGACGCTGCGCTGGAAACCAGCTTTGCCAATGCGGCGCAGATCTCGGTCAGCTACTGCGAACCCTGGGCCAACCGCGAAGCGCCGCTGAAGGCGCTGAAGTGGATGTTTTCGGCCACGTCGCCGCTGCTGTTCCGCCCGCAGCTCGACCCGGCGCAATGGCTCTGGGGCCTGCAGTTCCTGGGCCAGTGCAACGACGCAGCCTTTGTCCGCAACGTGGCACAGCTGGTCGCGCTGGGCTCCTACAGCCACGCGGCGCTTAAAGATGTGGTGGCCGCCACCGGCATCGAGTTCCACCGCCTGGAGCGCGGCATCGCGCATTACTACACCGACGAAAAGTCGTTCGCGGGCGCGGCCCAGGCCGCCTCGGTCATGCAGCAGTTCGGCGTGAAGCGGCGCGTGGTCTCGCGCGAAGAGCTGCTGACCATCGAGCCGGCCCTGCGCACGTTCGGCGAGCGCATCGTGGGGGGCACCTACACCGAGTCCGACGAGTCGGGCGATGCCCGCGTGTTCACGCAGGCGCTGGCCCGGCGCTGCGGCGAACGCGGCGCCCAGCTGCTGTGGGGCCACGACATCGAGCAGATCGAGCAGCGGGGCGACGAGATCACCGGTGTGCGGGTGCGCAACCGCCTCGATGGCCAGCTCCGCATGCTGACCGGCGACGCCTTCGTGGTGGCCTGCGGCTCGTACACCACGCCGCTGCTGCGGGCCATCGGCATTCCGGTGCCGATCTATCCCGGCAAGGGCTACAGCGCCACGCTGCCCCTGCTGCGCCCGCAGGACGCGCCCTCGGTCAGCATGATCGACGACCAGCTCAAGATCGCGATCTCGCGCCTGGGCGACCAGCTGCGGGTGGCCGGCACCATCGAGCTGGGAGGGTTCGACCTTTCGCTGGACACGCCGCTGGCCCGGCGCCGCTGCGAGATGCTGGTGCGCCGCATCGAGACGGTGTTCCCCGGCGTGGCCGACACCCGGACCCCGCAGGAAGGCGGCAACCCGCACTTCTGGACCGGTCTGCGCCCGGCCACCCCGACCAACATCCCCCTGATCGGTCAGCTGCCGCGCCGCAAGCTGTGGATCAACGCCGGCCACGGCACCCTGGGCTGGACGCACGGCGCAGGCTCCGGCAAGGCGCTGGCCGAGCTGATCAGCGGCGAACAGCCGGCCATGGATTTCGGCTTCACCGGGCAGCCCGCCCGAGTCCGCACCGCGGTGGCCACCGGCGGCCTGAAGGCCGCTTCAGTGCAGCGCTGAGCGGCCGGCGGTCTCGCCGAGAAACGCCAGCAGCTGGCCGTCGAAGGCGTCCGGCGCCTCCAGGTTCATGAGGTGCCCGATGCCGGGCAGCTCGACATAGCGCGAGCGCGGAATCTGCTCGGCCATGCGTCGCATCAGGGCCGGCGGCGCCACCCGGTCGAATTCACCGGCCACCAGCAGCGTGGGCACGCCGATGGCCGCCAGCGCGCTCTGGCGGTCGAAGCCGGTGAGGCATTCCAGCGCCCGGCGGTAGGTGGCTTCGGGCACACCGCCCATGCAGTGTTCGGCCAGCCGCAGGCCCTCGGGCAGCGCACCCGGCCCGACCATGCGCGGCACCAGTACCTGCGCCATGCCCTCCATGCCCTGGCCGGCATCCAGCGGCGCGGTGCGCTCGGCCACGAACTGGCGTGCCCATTCGTCGGCGCTGCGGCCGCTGCCGTGGCGGGCAAAGGCGGAAGAGGTGCCGCACAGCACCAGGCGGCTCACCCGCTGCGGATGCCGGGCCACCACCTCTTGGGCCACCATGCCGCCCATGCTGTGCCCCACCAGCACCACGTCCGGGCACTGCAGAGCGTCGATCAGGTCGATGCAGCGCTGGGCCAGGCCCTTGAAGGTGTAGGGCTCGATGGGCGCGCTGTGGCCATAACCGGGCATGTCCCAGGCCACGGCGCGGTAGCCGGCGGCGGCCAGCGTCTCGACCTGGGGCGCAAACGCCAGATGGCCGCCGCCGATGCCGTGCAGCAGCAGCACCGTGGGACCGTTGCCGAGGGCGGTGAAGGCGGGGATCAGGCTCATGCGGCGCATCTTATCGGCGGGCGCCGGTAGCCCCCGCGACCCGCCGGAGTGCCGCCATGGCCGACAATCGCCACCCCACCCCGAACGGTTCATTGCTCCACCATGTCTGCCCACCCCGCCGCCGGCCCGCGCCCGCCCGACTTCTCGACCCGGGCGTTCCGCAGTGCGCTGGGCATGTTCGCCACCGGCGTGACCATCGTCACCGCGCGGGCCGCCGACGGCAGCCTGGTCGGGCTGACCGCCAACTCGTTCAACTCGGTGTCGCTGGAGCCGCCGCTGGTGCTGTGGAGCCTGTCGAAGCAGGCCGGGTCGATGGCCGCGCTGGCCAATGGCCGGCACTACGCCATCCATGTGCTGGCGTCCGACCAGCAGCCGCTGGCCGAGCGCTTTGCCGCCCGCCACACCGACCGCTGGGCCGGGGTGAACTTCAGCGACGGCATCAGTGGCGCACCGCTGCTGCCGGGCGTGGCCGCCACCTTCGAATGCTTCAACCGCAGCCAGTACGCCGAGGGCGACCATGTGATCTTCGTCGGCGAGGTGGAACGCTGCAGCCACAACCCCGACGTCTCGCCCCTGCTGTTCCACGGCGGGCGCTTCTACACCGAGCACCCGCTCTGAGCCGCACCGCACCGTGACCAGCCCCATCCAGCGCAAGACCCACCTCGACTCCCTGGCCATCACGCTGCTGGTGGTGTGCTGCGCGTTCTGGGGCTTTCAGCAGATCCTGATCAAGACCACGGTGGACGAGGTGCCGCCGATGTGGCAAGCCACCATCCGCTTCTGGGGCGCCACGCTGCTGCTGTGGCTGTGGTGCCGGGCGCGCGGCGTGCCGCTGTTCGAGCGCGACGGCACCCTGTGGCCGGGGCTGCTGGCCGGCCTGCTGTTCGCCGGTGAATTCGCGGCCATCTACCTGGGCCTGAAGTACACCAGCGCCTCGCGCCTGACCGTGTTCCTCTACACCAGCCCGTTCGTGGTGGCGCTGCTGCTGCCGCGCGTGGTGCACACCGAGACCCTGCGCCGGATCCAGTGGGTCGGCCTGACGATCGCGTTTGCCGCCGTGGCGCTGGCCTTCAGCGAAGGGTTCACCCATGGGCCGACCGGTCACGGCATCTGGCAGGGCGACGCCCTGGGCCTGGCCGCCGGCATGCTCTGGGGCCTGACCACCCTGACCCTGCGGGCCACCCGGCTGGCCACCGCCAGCGCCGAGAAGACGCTGTTTTTCCAGGTCGGCGTCACCGCGCTGGTGGCGCCGCTGATCTCGCTGACCCTGAATGAGACCTGGCGGCTGGACTATTCGGCCGCCGCCTGGACCTCCATCGGCCTGCAGACCGCCGTGGGCGCCTTTGCCAGCTACCTCACCTGGATGTGGATGCTGCGGCACTACCCCGCCACCCAGATGAGCACCTTCACCTTCCTCACCCCGGTGTTTGCGCTGGTGTTCGGCGTGGCGCTGCTGGGCGAGCCGCTGACCTGGCAGCTGGTGGTCGCCCTGCTGGGCGTGGCCACCGGCATCGTGCTGGTCAGCAAGCGCTGATCAGCTCTTCTTGGACAGGCCCAGGCGTTCGATCGTCGCCTTCTCGGCCGCAAACGTGCGCTGTGCATACGCCGTGTAGTCGGCGGTGTTCATGTAGATGGTGGGCTGGAAGAACTTGTCGAGTGCGGCCTTGACCTCGGGGTCGTCCAGCGTGGCCTTGAAGGCGTCGTGCAGCACCTTGACCACGGCCGGGTCCATGTTCTTGGGCCCGCCGATGCCGAACGGCGACTCGGTGATGGTGTCCCAGCCGCTTTCCTTGACGGTCGGCACGTCCGGGAAGGCCTTGTTGCGCTGGCTGCCCAGGGTGGCGAGCAGGCGCAGTTTGCCGCTCTGCACATGCGGCGCAAATTCGGTGGTGCCGCTCATGACGCGGATGTGGCCCCCCAGGATGGCCTGCATGATCTCGGCCGAGCCCTTGAACGGGATCGGGTTGAGCTTGATGCCGGCCTTCTCGGAGAACTCCTCGATGGCCAGGTGCGGCGTGGTGCCGGTGCCGGTGTGGCCGTATTCCAGCTTGCCCGGGTTGGCCTTGGCATAGGCCACCATTTCCTTGAGGTTCTTGAAGGGCGCGTCGGCGGTGCACGCAATGCCGAAGGTGTAGCCGGTGAGGCAGACGATGTGGGTGATGTCGGTCACCGGGTTGAACGGCATGTTCTGCATGTGCGGCAGGCGGTAGATGCCCAGCGGCAGCTGGGTGACGGTGTAGCCGTCGGGCTTGGCCTGCAGCATGGCGCTGGCGCCCAGGGTGCCGCCCACGCCGGGCTTGTTCTCGACCACCACCGGCACGCCCAGGATCTTGCTGGCGCTCTGGCCGAAGGCCCGCATGATGGCGTCGCTGCTGCCGCCGGCCGGCCAGGGCGCGATCAGGGTGATCGGGCGCGAGGGGAACTTGTCCTGCGCGAACAGCGAGGGCGCGGCCAGCAGGGCGGCGCCACCGGCAGCCAGTGACAGGGCCTGGCGGCGGTTCGGGTTCGGGTGGGTCATGGCGGATCTCCGGGTGGGTGGTTGGGGTGATCCCGCAAATTACCGCAAGCCGGCCGCACCGCCCATCGGGTTGGCCCGAGGGTCGACCCCCGGAAGCGTCGCTTGCGGGACCCGGTTCAGGCCGCTGCAGCCCGCTGCGCCGCCAGCTGCACGTACCAGTCCAGGCAGCCCGGGTTGGCCATGGCCTCGCGGTTGATCACCTTCTCCAGCGGCTGGCCGAGCAGCAGCTTCTTGATCGGCAGCTCCTGCTTCTTGCCGGAGAGGGTGCGCGGGATCTCGGCGACCTGGTAGACGGCGTCGGGCACGAAGCGCGGGGAGAGCGCGGTGCGGATGGCGGCCTGGATGCGACCCAGCAGGGCGTCGTCCAGTTCGTGGCCGGGACGCAGCACGACGAACAGCGGCATCCAGCTTTCGCGGCCCAGGAATTCGAGATCGACCACCATGGAATCCAGCACCTCCGGCAGGGCCTCCACCGCGCTGTAGAGCTCGCTGGTGCCCATGCGCAGGCCATGGCGGTTGATGGTGGCGTCCGAACGGCCATAGATCACACAGGAGCCGTCCGGGTGGATGCGCAGCCAGTCGCCGTGCCGCCAGACCGCACCGGCCTCGGGGCCGAGGTCGCCGCCACCGGGCCGGCGTCCGTGGCCGGGCGGGTACATGTCGAAGTAGCTCCCGAGCAGGCGCTTGTGGCCCACATCGCCCACAAAGTACAGCGGCATCGACGGAATGGGCTGGGTGCACACCAGTTCACCCACCGCATCGAGCACCGGCCGGCCCTGCTCGTCCCAGGCCTCCACCGCACAACCCATCAGCCGGCACTGCATGCGACCGGGGGTCTGCGGCAGGTCGCGGTGCCCGCCGATGAAGGCGCCGGCGAAGTCCGTGCCCCCGGAAATATTGCACCACCAGATCGGGCCCCCACGCTCCGCCGCTGCGCGGGTCGCTGCCCCCCGAGGGGGCTGACCTTGCTCGGGGCGGCCCTTCGCTGCGGTCTCGTCGACCCCACGCTCCGCGGCTTCGCCGGTCGCTGCATGCACTTTGTCAAATTCCGCCGTGCCCCAGCGCTGAACATCCTCCGACAGGGGCGAGCCGGTGCTGCCCAGGGCGCGCACGGCGCTCAGGTCGCCGCAGGCAGGAATGTCGACGCCGGCCTTCATGCAGTTGGCGTAGAAGGCGGCGCCGGCGCCGAAGAAGGTGACGCCGGTCTCGGCGGCGAAGCGCCAGAGCACGGTCCAGTCCGGGCGCTCCCGGGAGCCGCCGGGGTTGCCGTCGTAGATGACGCAGGTGGTGCCGCCCAGCAGGCCGCCGACCTGGGCGTTCCACATCACCCAGCCGGTGGAGCTGTACCAGTGGTAGCGCTCGCCCCAGGAGTTGGGGTCGTAGCTGCAGCCGATGTCGTTGTGCAGCACCTTGAGCGCCATGCTCACCACCACGGTGCCGCCATGGCCGTGCACGATGGGCTTGGGCAGGCCGGTGGTGCCGCTGGAATAGACGATCCACAGCGGGTGGTCGAAGGGCAGCCACAGCGGCTGGAACGCCAGCGTGGGCGGATCGGCCCTGGCGGTGACGACCTCGAAATGCGCGCACGGGGCCAGGGTTTCCAGCGCCCGGGACCGGGCCTGCGGCGACTCGGCCAGGTTGGTGTGCAGCACCAGATGCCGCACCGTGGGCAGCGCGGCCCGCAACTCGGCCACCACGGCCAGGCGATCGTGGTCGCGCCCGCCGTAGGTGACGCCGTCGCAGGCGATCAGCACCACCGGGTCGATCTGGCGGAACCGGTCGAGCACCGCGTTGGTGCCCATGTCCGGGGCGCAGATGCTCCACACCCCGCCGATGGCCACCACCGCCAGGAAGGCGACCATGGTCTCGGGCGTGTTGGGCAGGTAGGCGGCCACCCGGTCACCGGGGCGCACCCCCTGGGCCTGCAGGTGCAGGGCCAGGGCCGCCACCTGCCGGCGCAGTTCGGGCCAGGAGAGCTCGCGGTGCGTGCCCTTTTCGTTGCGGCTGATCACGGCCGGGAAGCCGGCGGCGTGCGCCGCATCCACGTGCCGAAACACCTGGTGCACATAGTTGGCCTGGGCGCCCGGGAACCAGCGCGCACCCGGCATCACGTTGCGCTCCAGCACCGCCGTGGGCGGCGTGGGCGAGTGCAGGTCGAAGTAGTCGCGGATGCTCTGCCAGAAGGCCTCGATGTCGTCCACCGACCATTGCCACAGGGCGTCGTAGTCGGCGAAGTGGAGGCCACGGTGCTCGCCCAGCCATTGCTGGTAGCGGCGGATCTGGGGGATGTAGGGCGCGGTGGTCATGGCGGCCATTATGGAAACCCCCCCGGGCACCCGGCAACGGCCGGATGGCCCCTGCGGGACAGCCGTCGGCAGCATCGGGCAAGCCCGGCTGGCACAGGGTTTGCGAATACGATCGCGGGGTATTTTTTCCACACACAGGAGGAGTGACGCATGGGCATGCTGGATTGGCGTGAAAAAGGCACCGAGGTGCTGGCACAGGGTGGCGTGATCGGGCCGGACGAACGTCTGCCCTGGGGGCAGACCACGGTGATGGGCGTGCAGCACCTGATCGCCATGTTCGGCGCCACGGTGCTGGCCCCGATCCTGATGGGCTTCGACCCGAACGTGGCCATCCTCATGAGCGGGATCGGCACGCTCATCTTCTTCTTCATGACCGGCGGCCAGGTGCCGAGCTACCTGGGTTCGTCGTTCGCCTTCATCGGCGTGGTGATCGCGGCCAGCGGCTATGCCGGCCCGGGCCCCAACGCCAACATCGGCGTGGCGCTGGGGGGCATCATCGCTTGCGGCCTGCTGTACTTCATCATCGGCGCCATCGTGCAGGCGGTGGGCACCGGCTGGATCGAACGCTTCATGCCGCCGGTGGTGACCGGCTCGGTCGTGGCGGTGATCGGCCTGAACCTGGCCGGCATCCCGATCAAGAACATGGCCCCGACCGCCTTCGACGCCTGGATGCAGGCCGTGACCTTCGTGGCCGTGGGCATGGTGGCGGTGTTCACCCGCGGCATGGTGCAGCGCCTGCTGATCCTGGTCGGCCTGATCGTGGCCAGCGTGATCTACGCAGTGCTGGCCAACGGCTTCGGCATGGGCAAGCCCATGGACCTCTCGGGCATTGCCAGCGCCGCCTGGATCGGCCTGCCCAACTTCAGCGCCCCGGTGTTCAGCGCCAACGCCATGCTGCTGATCGCGCCGGTGGCCATCATCCTGGTGGCCGAGAACCTGGGCCACATCAAGGCGGTGACCGCCATGACCGGCAAGGACCTGGACCGCTACATGGGCCGCGCCTTCATGGGCGACGGCGTGGCCACCATGGTGGCCGGCAGCGCGGGCGGCACCGGCGTGACCACCTACGCCGAGAACATCGGCGTCATGGCGGCCACCAAGATCTACTCCACCGCCATCTTCCTGATCGCCGGCATCATGGCCGTGGTGCTGGGTTTCAGCCCCAAGTTCGGCGCCCTGATCCAGGCGATTCCGCTGCCGGTCATGGGTGGCGTCTCGATCGTGGTGTTCGGCCTGATCGCCGTGGCCGGCGCCAAGATCTGGGTGGACAACAAGGTTGACTTCAGCGACAACCGCAACCTGATCGTGGCCGCCGTGACGCTCATCCTGGGCACCGGCGACTACACCCTGAAGTTCGGCGCCTTTGCGCTGGGCGGCATCGGCACCGCCACCTTCGGTGCCATCCTGCTCTACGCGCTGCTCGGCCGCCGCTCCTGAGAAAAGCCTGCCCCATGCTGGAACGCACCCACCCGCAGAACGACGACCTGAGCCGCTACCTGGCGGTGATGGTGCAGCACGGGGCCTCCGACCTGTTCCTCTCCAGCGGCACGCCGGCCGGCATCAAGGTGCAGGGCAGCCTGCGCCGCCTGGACGAGCCGGCGCTGGACGGCGGGCAGACGCAGGCACTGGCCTACTCGATCATGCGGGAGTCGCAGATCAAGTCGTTCGAGGCCACGCTGGAATGCGACTTCGCCATCGCCCTGCCCGGCCTGGGCCGCTTCCGGGTGAACGTCTACCGCCAGCGCGGCGAGGTGGCGGTGGTGGTGCGGCACATCAACGCGCGCATTCCCTCGATCGACAGCCTCAAGCTGCCGCCGGTGCTCAAGCAGCTGTGCCAGCTCAAGCGCGGCCTGGTGCTGATGGTGGGCGCGGCCGGCTCCGGCAAGAGCACCACGCTGGCGGCCATGATCGACCACCGCAACCGCACCGTGGGCGGCCACATCCTGACGGTGGAAGACCCGATGGAGTTCGAGCACAGCCACGGCGTGGCCATCGTCGACCAGCGCGAGGTCGGGCTGGACACCCGCTCGTTCGACGAGGCCCTGCGCCACGCCATGCGCGAGGCACCCGACGTCATCATGATCGGCGAGATCCGCGACCGCGAGACCATGCAGCACGCCATGGCCTATGCGGAAACAGGCCACCTGTGCCTGTCCACCCTGCACGCCAACAACACCAACCAGGCGATCCAGCGCATCCTCAACTTCTTCCCCGAGGCGGCGCACCGGCAGGTGCTGATGGACCTGTCGCTCAACCTCAAGGGCGTGGTGGGGCAGCGCCTGCTGCGCAACAGCGCCGGGCAGCTGGTGCCGGCGGTGGAGGTGATGCTGCTCTCGCCCTATGTGTCGGAGCTGATCCAGAAGGGCCAGACCGACGACATCAAGGAGGCCATCGCCAAGAGCAACGAGCTCGGCATGATGACCTTCGACCAGTCCCTCTACGACCTGTACCTGCGCGGCGAGATCACGGCCGATCAGGCCATCGACTACGCCGACTCGCGCACCGACGTCTCGCTGCGCATCCGCCTGCACACCGGACACCGGCCCGACACCTCGGGCCTGGGCATCCAGCGCTGAAGGCCCTGAGCGCGGCCGCGCTCAGGGCGTGGCGCGCTCGCAGCGGCCCTGGCCGGTGGCCTGGCCGCGGAAGTCGCTGGTCCAGGTCTGGCTGGCGGTGTCGATCTGGATGCGCTCGTTGTCCAGCGCGGTCATGATCACCGTCTCGGCGATGGCAAAGGTGTAGACCGGCACGCCGTCGATGCTCACGCTGCGCACCCGCTTCTGGTCGTAGCCGATGTCCACCACCCGGCTCCAGCTGCTGCGCGTGGGCATGTAGACCGCATCGCAGACCAGCTGGACCTGCTGCAGGGCGGCCTGCGCGCCGGTGGCCCACAGGGCCAGCACCAGCGCCAGCACCTTGATGGCCGGGGCCTTCATGCGGCACCGCCCTGGGCCATTCGCTGGCTCTTCCAGTAGACGTCGTCGCCACCGTTCATGCGGTTGAGCACCCGGGCCAGCACGAACATCAGGTCGGACAGGCGGTTGAGGTACTGGCGCGGCGCGTCCTTGATGGCTTCCTCGTTGCCCAGGGCCACCACCGCGCGCTCGGCGCGCCGGGCCACGGTGCGGCACACATGGGCCAGGCTGGCCGCGCGCGAACCGGCGGGCAGGATGAATTCCTGCAGACGCGGCAGCTGGGCGTTGTAGCGCTCCAGCGCCTCGTCCAGCGCGGCCACGGCCTCGGGCTTGAGAAGCTCGAAGCCGGGAATGGACAGTTCGCCGCCCAGGTTGAAGAGCTGGTGCTGGATCTCCACCAGCAGTTCGCGCACGTCGGCCGGCATGTCCTCGCACAGCAGCACGCCGATCTGGCTGTTGAGTTCGTCGACGTCGCCCATGGCGTGCACGCGCAGGCTGTTCTTGGAGACGCGGGAGTTGTCGCCCAGGCCGGTGGTGCCGGCGTCGCCGGTGCGGGTGGCGATCTGGGTGAGTCGGTTGCCCATGGGGTTCCTTTGCGGTGGGCGCCGACGGTGGCGGCGCATGGAAGTCGGTCGCGGAATTGTCGATGATCTGACAACCGTCCGTCGCCCATCCCCCGGGGTTCCCCCGCTAAACTGGCCGGACAACACGACCCGGAGACCGCCCCATGAACGCCCCCGCCGACATCCAGCACCTGCTGCCCCAGGTCCACCAGCGCCCGGTACCCGAGGCCTTTCTGGCCGCCCTGCAGCAGCGCTTCGGGGCGCAGTGCTCCACCGCCATGGCGGTGCGCGAACAGCACGGGCGCGACGAATCGGTGTTCAGCGTGCCGCCGCCGGCCGCTGTGGTGTTTGCCGAATCCACCGCCGATGTGGCCGACGCGGTGGCCCTGTGCGCCCGGCACCGGGTGCCGGTGATCCCCTTCGGTGTCGGCTCTTCGCTGGAAGGCCACCTGCTGGCGGTGCAGGGCGGCATCAGCATCGACCTGGGGCGCATGAACCAGGTGCTGGCCATCCAGGCCGAAGACCTCACGGTCACGGTGCAGCCCGGCGTGACCCGCAAGGCGCTGAACGAGGCGCTGCGCAGCGAGGGCCTGTTCTTCCCGATCGACCCCGGGGCCGACGCCTCCATCGGTGGCATGGCCGCCACCCGCGCCAGCGGCACCAACGCCGTGCGCTACGGCACCATGCGCGAGAACGTGCTGGCGCTGGAGGTGGTGACCGCGCGCGGCGAGGTGATCCGCACCGGCACCCGCGCCCGCAAGAGCAGCGCCGGTTACGACCTGACCCGGCTGATGGTGGGCAGCGAGGGCACGCTGGGCGTGATCACCGAAATCACGCTGAAGCTCTATCCGCTGCCGGAGGCGATTTCAGCCGCGGTCTGCTCGTTCCCGAGCATCGAGGCAGCGGTTCACACCGTGATCCAGATCATCCAGCTGGGGGTGCCGATTGCCCGCTGCGAGCTGCTGGATGCCGGCACGGTCCGCATGGTGAATGCCCACAGCAAGCTGGGCCTGCGCGAAGAACACATGCTGCTGATGGAGTTTCATGGCTCGCCGGCCAGCGTGAAGGAGCAGGCCGAGACGGTGCAGGAGATCGCGGCCGACCACGGCGGCAACGCATTCGAATGGGCCACCACGCCGGAGGAACGCACCCGGCTCTGGACCGCCCGCCACAACGCCTACTTTGCCGCCATCCAGAGCAAGCCCGGCTGCCGCGCGGTGAGCACCGATACCTGCGTGCCGATCAGCAAACTGGCCGACTGCCTGCTGGACTCGGTGGCCGAGGCCGACGCGAGCGGTCTGCCCTACTTCCTGGTGGGCCATGTGGGCGACGGCAATTTCCACTTCGGCTACCTGATCGACCCGGACAACGCTGAGGAGCGGCGTGTGGCGGAAGACCTGAACGTGAAGCTGGTGACCCGGGCACTGGCGCTGGAGGGCACCTGCACCGGGGAGCACGGGGTGGGGCTGCACAAGATGGGCTTCCTGCTGGACGAAGCGGGGGCCGGTGCGGTCGAGATGATGCGCACAGTGAAGCGGGCGCTGGACCCGGACGACATCCTCAATCCGGGGAAGATCTTTTCCTGACCTTCTTCTGCTGCTTTGTGGGGGGACGAAGGGCGGGGCCTGCGGTCTTCGGCGCTCGCTCGCGGGCGACTGGGTTGGCGGGCGGGGGTTTCTTCGTGAATGCCGGGTGGGTGAGCGGGCTTTTGTGGCAGCCGCGAATCGGCGCCTGCGTCCGCAGGCCCCACCCTTCGTCCTGAAGTGATGCTGGCGCGCCAACAGCAGGCTGCCCCAGCTCGCGCGCAGGGCGGCGGGTGACCCCCGCAGACGCCGGCGCCGATTCGCGGCCGCCACAGAGCACGCACACCCACCCGGTGTTCACGCAGCAGCCTTGGCACGCCTGCACCGCCGCCCGCGAGCAGCGCCAGAGTCTGCGGGGGTCACCCGCCGCCCCACCCACGCAAGCAGCGAAAGAAACATCACCCCAACAGACAGGTCACTGCCCCCGCAACCGGTCAATCAGCCCGTTGAGTTCTTCAAGCGACCCGAACTGGATCGCCAGCTCCCCCATCTCCTCCATCCGCCCGTGGCGCTTCACCCGCTTCTTGATGCGCACCTCCACCTCGGCGGTCAGCAGATCGGCCAGCTCCTCCTCGACCCGGCGGATGTCGCGCGACTTCTCCTTGCGCGGCTTCTGCGGCGACAGCTCGAACTCGGCGCTCAGCTTCTTCACCAGACCCTCGGTCTCGCGCACCGACAGCTTGCGCGCCGCAATCTGGTTGGCCGCCGTGATCTGGGCCGCCTTCTCCAGCGCCAGCAGCGCGCGGGCATGGCCCATGTCCAGGTCGCCGGCCATCAGCATGGTCTGCACCGGCTCGGCCAGCTGCAGCAGGCGCAGCAGGTTGCTGGCCGCGCTGCGCGAACGGCCCACCGCCTGGGCGGCCTGTTCGTGAGTGAGCCCAAACTCTTTCACCAGCCGTTGCAGGCCTTGGGCTTCCTCCAGCGGATTCAGGTCTTCGCGCTGAATGTTCTCGATCAGCGCCATGGCGGCGGCGGACTCGTCGGGCACCTCGCGCACCAGCACCGGCACCCGGTCCAGGCCGGCCAGTTTCGAGGCGCGGAAACGGCGCTCGCCGGCAATGATCTCGTACCGGCCCACGTTCTCGCCGGCCGTCAGCCGCCGCACCAGGATGGGCTGCATGATGCCCTGGGCCTTGATGCTTTCCGCCAGTTCGTAGAGAGCGCCCTCGTCCATGCGGGTGCGCGGCTGGTACACGCCGGGCACCATCTGGTCCAGTGACAGGCTGGTGGGCAGGGCGTCGGCAGCGTCGGCGCCGGCAGCGGGCTCTTGCACCTTGGGGCCCAGCAGGGCTTCGAGGCCGCGTCCGAGACCTTTGGGTTTTTTGGTGACCATGTTCAGTCCTTCATGAGTTCTTGAAGCCAGGCGTGGCCTTGCGGCCAATCGCCCAGCCCGGATTCGGCATTGATGTGGCCGGCGTGGCCGAGGTCGGTGTAGCGGGCGCCCCAGGCGGCGGCAAAAGCACGGGCCCGGGCTTCGGTGCAGTAGGGGTCGTTGCGGCTGCCCACCAGCACCGAGCGGAAGGGCAGCGGCTGCAGGACCACCGGCGACCAGCTGGGCAGCTGGACCTGCAGGGCCTCCTGCTCCGGGTCACCGGGTGCCACCAGCAGCGCCGACCGGACGCGGCCGGTGTGGCGGGAGTGGGCCGCCCAGGCCGCCGTCAGGATGCAGCCCAGGCTGTGGGCCACCAGCACCGCCGGACCGTCGAGGCCCAGCAGCACCTCGTCCAGCCGGGCCATCCAGTCGCCCCGGCGCGGCGTCATCCAGTCGGACTGGTCGACACGCAGATAGCCGTACAGGGCCTCCCACCGGCTCTGCCAGTGTTCGGGACCGCTGTTCTGCCAGCCGGGCAGGATGAGGACGTGCGGGGGTTTCACGTGGAACAGGCGGGCGGCGGGTGCGTCACATCGTGCGGATGCGGTCGACCATTTCCTGCGCGAAGGTCACAAACGCCTGGCTGCCCCGGGCCGACGGGTCGAACACGACGCCCGGGAGTCCGTAGCTGGGCGCCTCGGCCAGCCGGACGTTGCGCGGGATCACCGTGTCGAACACCTTGTCGCCAAAGTGGGCCTTGAGCTGGTCGCTCACCTGCTGCTGCAGCGTGATGCGCGGGTCGAACATGACGCGCAGCAGGCCGATGATCTGCAGGTCGCGGTTCAGGTTGGCATGCACCTGCTTGATGGTGTTGACCAGGTCGGTCAGGCCTTCGAGCGCGAAGTACTCGCACTGCATGGGCACGATCACACCGTGGGCCGAACACAGGCCGTTGAGGGTCAGCATGGACAGGCTGGGCGGGCAGTCGATCAGCACGAAGTCGTAGTCGGCATCCACCGCAGCCAGCGCGGTCTTGAGACGCTTTTCGCGGCGCTCCAGGCTGACCAGTTCCACCTCGGCACCGGCCAGGTCGCGGCTGGCGCCCAGCACGTGGTAGCCGCACTTCTCCGACAGCACCGCAGCCTCGGTCACGCTGGCCGACTCCAGCAGCACGTCGTACACCGACAGCTCCATGGTCCGCTTGTCGATGCCCGAACCCATGGTGGCATTGCCCTGGGGGTCCAGATCGACCATCAGCACCCGCTGCCCCACCTTGGCCAGGCCCGCGGCCAGGTTGACCGTGGTGGTGGTCTTGCCAACGCCACCCTTCTGGTTGGCCACACAGAAAATTTTCGCCATGGGGTCTTCCGCTTACTTGGACAGGGCCAGCTTCACGCCGAAGCCGATGAGGAACACGCCCGCCAGCTTTTCCAGGGTGCGGGTGATGCGCGGATTGGCGCGCAGACGCTCGGCCAGGTGGTGGGTGAGCAGCACGACAACCAGGCCATACAGGAAGGTGAGCGCCGCAATCGTCAGCGCCATGGCCCCGAAGGTGACCAGCCCCTGGTGCCGGGCCGGGTCCACGAACAGCGGGAAGAAAGCCATGTAGAACACGATGGCCTTGGGGTTCAGCAGGGTGATGGTGGCCGCTTGCTGGAAGTACTGGCGCGGCCGGATGTTGAGCACCGGGGCGTCACCGGGCTTGGCGGTGAGCATCTTCCAGCCCAGCCACGCGAGGTAGGCGGCACCCACCCACTGCACCATGCTGAAGGCCGCTGGCGTGGCGGCCAGCAGGGCGGCCACGCCCGCCACGGCCAGCCACATGAGCACCTGGTCGCCGGCGATGACCCCCATGGTGGCGGCCAGTCCGCCCCGGATGCCGCCCTTGCCGGTGGAGGTGATCAGGGCCAGGTTGCCCGGGCCCGGGATGGCCAGGAAGATGACGATGGCGACGACAAAGGCGCCGTAATCTGCGATGCCGAACATGGGTGGGCTCTCGGGGTGGGGGACGGTGGAGTTTACGTGAGGGGGTTCGTGTTGCCAGGTTTGTGGTGGGCGGGGCGTTGCGGTTTTGCGGCGTTGTCGTCTTGTGCAGAGGAGGGGTGGGTGGGGAAGGCTGCGGGGTGGCGCCGGGCGCTGGTTCGTTCGCGGGCGGATGCTTCTGGTGCGCTGGCGTTGGCTCGTCAACGCTGCCCGGGCGCGCCTGCTCTGTGGCAACCGCGAATCGGCCCGTGCCCGGCGCCACCCCACAGCCTTCCTGAAGCGGTGCTGGCACGCCGATGTCGGCCTGCCTGCCCGGTGTGGAGGGGTGAGGAACCGGTGCGCGGACGCAGGCCCGATTCGCGGCTGCCACAGAGCGGGCGCACCCACCCGGTGTTCACGAAGAACCGCTTGCACCCAGACCCCGCCGCCCGCGAGCAGGCCGAAGTCCGCGCACCGGTTCCTCAACCCTCAGGAGAAGCCGAGGCCCGAAGCCAGACGATGCACCGCTCCGCCCCCAACCCCGGCACCTGCAACTGTTCCACGTGAAACACCGCCACCGAGGCCGGCAGCGCCGCCAGCTCGTCGGCCGGGTGTTTGCCCTTGAGCGCCATCCACACTGCTCCCGGCCTGAGCGCCGAGCGGGACCATGCCGTGAAGTCCACCAACGACGCAAACGCCCGGGAGCAGACCACGTCGTAACCGCCGCCCTCTTCCGCCCGGAGCGTTTCCACCCGCGCATGGATGCCCCGGAGATTGGGCAGCCGCAACGAAGCCGCCACCTGCTGGATGAAGGTCGCCTTCTTCAGCACCGTGTCCACGCAGTGCACCTCGATCTGCGGGCAGACGATGGCGATCACCACCCCAGGCAGGCCACCGCCCGAACCCACATCCAGCAGGCGCGCCGCCACCCCTCCGGTCTGGCGCAGCAGCGGCGGAATGGCCGCCAGGCTGTCGAGCAGGTGGTGCGTCAACATCTCGGCCGGATCGCGCACCGAGGTCAGGTTGTAGACCTTGTTCCACTTGGCGATCAGGTCCTGGTAGGCCAGCAGCTGATCGATCTGGGCGCCAGACAGGGTCAGGCCGAGCTGGAGCGCGCCGGCCTCCAGCGCCGGGCGCAGGTCGGCCGCGCTCATGCGGCTTCCGACTCGCGGCGGGCAAATCCCTTGAAGCCGCCCTTCTTCAGGTGGATCAGCAACAGGGAGATGCTGGCCGGCGTGATGCCGGAAATGCGCGACGCCTGACCCAGGGTCTCCGGCCGGTGCTTGGCCAGCTTCTGCCGCGCCTCGAAGGACAGAGCGGTCACCTGCAGGTAGTCAATGTCGTCCGGCAGACGCAGGTGCTCAAAGTGAGCCGCCCTTTCCACCTCGGACTTCTGCCGGTCGATGTAGCCGGAATACTTGGCCGCAATCTCGACCTGCTCCACCACCGGCTCCAGCAGATCACCCAGGGTTTCACGTGAAACATCGGGCCCGGCGAACCGGCCCGCTTCCATGCCGGTGAGCGCCGCATACGACACACCCGGCCGGCGCAGCAGGTCGAACAGGTTGTGCTCGTGCTCGATGGCCTTGCCCAGCACCGCCTCGGCGGTCTCAGCCGGCAGGTTGCGCGGGTTCACCCAGGTGGCCTTGAGCCGCTCGGTTTCACGTGAAACAGCGTCGCGCTTGCGGCAGAAGGCGTCCCACCGGGCGTCGTCCACCAGGCCGAGCTGGCGGCCGGTTTCGGTGAGGCGCATGTCGGCGTTGTCCTCGCGCAGTTGCAGGCGGAATTCGGCGCGGCTGGTGAACATGCGGTAGGGCTCGGTCACACCCTGGGTCACCAGGTCGTCGACCAGCACGCCCAAATAGGCTTCGTCCCGGGCCGGCAGCCAGGCGCCGCCGAAGTCGTTGCCCTGCCCGGTGAGCTGGCGGCACTGCAGTGCGGCGTTGATGCCGGCGAACAGGCCCTGGGCCGCCGCCTCTTCGTAGCCGGTGGTGCCGTTGATCTGGCCCGCGAAGAACAGGCCGCCTATCTGGCGCGTCTCGAAGCTGCTCTTGAGCGAGCGCGGGTCGAAGTAGTCGTATTCGATGGCGTAGCCCGGGCGCAGGATGTGGGCATTCTCCAACCCCTTCATGGAGCGCACCAGCTGGTACTGGATGTCGAATGGCAGGCTGGTGGAGATGCCGTTGGGATAGACCTCGTGCGTGGTCAGGCCCTCGGGTTCCAGAAAGATCTGGTGGCTGTCCTTGTCGGCGAAGCGGTTGATCTTGTCTTCCACGCTCGGGCAGTAACGCGGACCGACGCCCTCGATCTTGCCGGTGAACATGGGGCTGCGGTCGAAACCGCTGCGGATGATCTCGTGGGTGCGCTCGTTGGTGTGGGTGATCCAGCACGGAATCTGGCGCGGGTGCATGCCGGTGTTCCCCATAAAGCTGAACACAGGCACCGGCTGGTCGGCATTCAGGCCGCCGGGCATGCCGTCGCCCGGCTGCTCGGTGCACTGGCTCCAGTCGATGGTGCGGCCGTCCAGGCGCGGCGGCGTGCCGGTCTTCAGGCGGCCCTGCGGCAGCTTCAGCTCCTTGAGCCGGGCCGACAGGCTCACCGCCGGCGGGTCACCGGCGCGGCCGGCGCTGTAGTTGTTCAGGCCGACATGGATCTTGCCGTCCAGGAAGGTGCCGGCGGTCAGCACCACGGTGCGGCTGCGGAAACGGATGCCCACCTGCGTGACCGCCCCCACCACCCGGGCACCGTCGCCATCGCCCTCGACCATCAGGTCGTCCACCGCCTGCTGGAACAACCACAGGTTCGGCTGGTTCTCCAGCATGCGGCGGATGGCGGCCTTGTACAGGATGCGGTCGGCCTGGGCGCGGGTGGCCCGCACCGCCGGCCCCTTGGAGCTGTTGAGGATGCGGAACTGGATGCCGCCCTCGTCGGTGGCCAGGGCCATGGCGCCGCCAAGTGCATCGACCTCCTTCACCAGATGGCCCTTGCCGATGCCCCCGATGCTGGGGTTGCAGCTCATCTGGCCGAGCGTCTCGATGTTGTGGGTCAGCAGCAGCGTGGCGCGGCCCATGCGGGCAGCGGCCAGGGCGGCTTCGGTGCCGGCATGGCCGCCACCGACGACGATGACATCAAATTCCTGGGGGTACAGCATGGTCGGGCTCCGGGGCAACCCGCGATTGTCCCATCAAGGCCCGGCTTCTGCCCAGCCCCGGGCGCGCCGCCCCGGTGGCTGCGCGACAATGCCGCCCATGTCGAACACCCCCCTGCCCCTCCTCGTCTTCGCCGGCAGCACCCGCACCGGCTCCCACAACCGCAAGCTGGCCCATGCCGCCGCCGAGATGGCGCGCGCCGCCGGCGCCCAGGTCACCGTGCTGGACCTGGCCGCCCACGAACTGCCCCTCTACAACGCCGACCTGGAAGCGCGCGGCACGCCGGCCGCGTCGCTGGAGCTCAAGCGCATCCTGCACGCCCACCCGGCCTGGATCGTCTGCTCGCCGGAATACAACGGCAGCTACACCGGCCTGCTGAAGAACACCATCGACTGGGTGTCCAGCCCGGTCAAGTCCGACCCCGAGTGGCAGCGCGGCACCAAGCCCTTCGAGGGCAAGGTGGTCGGTCTGCTGAGCGCTTCTCCCGGGGTGCTGGGTGGCGTGCGGGGTCTGGCCCACCTCTCGACCCTGCTGCGCAACCTGCAGTGCTGGGTGGCGCCGAAACAGTTCGCCCTGGGCCAGGCCGGCAGCGCCTTCGACCCCGATGGCCGCCTCGCCCAGGACACCGCGCGGCAAGCGGTGCAGGGCGTGGTCGACCAGGTGATGCACGCGGCCCGCGCGCTCAACACCGCGCCCTGACCGCCATGGACTGCCGCCCGGGCTGCGCGGCCTGCTGCATCGCCCCCAGCATCAGCAGCCCGATGCCCGGACTGCCGCAAGGCAAGCCGGCGGGCATGCCCTGCCCGCATCTGGACGGGGCCTTGCGCTGCCAGCTGTTCGGCCGGCCCGAACGGCCGGCCGTGTGCAGCTCCCTGCGACCGGAACCCACCATGTGCGGGACCGACCGACAGCAGGCGCTGCACTTTCTGGAAGCCCTGGAGGTAGGGACCCAACCTTGAAAGCGGGCACTTACTGGCGGACGGCTTCCACCTGGATCACCAGCCGGACTTCCTTGGGCACGCCAAAGGCGATGGCGTAGTCCATGCCATACACGGTGCGGTCGACCACGGCCTCGAAGTCACCGCCGCACACCTCGCGCTTGAGCATCGGGTTGTCGTAGCAGTTGAAGCGGACCGCCTTCAGGGTCAGCGGCGCGGTCTTGCCCATCAGCGTGAACTGGCCCGGCACCTCGACCACCTTGTCACCGTTGAACACCAGCTTGTCCGACACGAAGCGCGCCTTGGGGTGCACGGCGGTGTTGAACAGGTCGGCGCTGTTGAGGTGCTTGTCGAACGCGGCGGTGCCGGTGTTGACCGAGGCCACGTCGATGGTGATGTCCACCTTGCCGGTGCGGGCGGAGCGGTCGAACTGGATGGCGCCTTCCTTCTTGTCGAAACGCCCCCGGTTGGTGGAGGTGCCGAAGTGGGCGATCTCGAAGGTCACGAAGGTGTGGGTCGGGTCGACGGCGTAGTCGGCGGCGTGCACCGCACCGGTGGCGAGCGTCGCGGCAGCGGCCAGCAGAGCAAGGGAAGAACGCATGGAAATCTCCTGAGGGTTGGGGAAAACGGGAAAAGGGAAAAGGTCGGTCAGAGCGGCGCCACGCCGGTGAGGACCAGGCGGAACTTCACCTGCACCTCATCGGCCACCATGGCGGTGTCGGCCCACTCGTTCTCGCCGATGCGGAACTGCAGCCGGCGGATCGGGAAAGCGCCGGTGGCCACGGCCTGGGCCCCCTGGCGGGCCAGGGTCACCGGCACCACCACGTCGCTGCCGACGCCCTTGATGGACAGGCGCCCGGCCACCTCGAAGCGGCTGGCGTCGATGCGGCGGACCGCAGTGGACTGGAAGGTGGCCTGCGGAAAGGCCGCCACGTTGAACCAGACCGGCTTGGGCAGTTCGGCGTCGGTCTCGCGCACACCGAGGGTGGCGCTGCCGGTGTCCACGGTGAACGCGATCCGGCTTTGCGCCGGCTGGGCCGGATCGAACTTGATCTGCGCATCGAAGCGGCGGAACTGGCCTTCCACCGGCACGCCCATCTGGCGGCTGGTGAACCGGATCTCGCTGCCGGCCGGCACCAGCGCCTGCTGGGCCGAGGCCGACAACGGCAGAAAAGTGGCGGCGCCCAGCAAGGCGGCCAGGACGGGGGAGCGGAGATTCATGGCGGGCACTCTCTAAGGGGTCAGAACATGCGGCGCAGCAGGCCGTCGCGGTCGATCAGGGCATGCTTCAGGGCCGCCGCCACATGCAGCAGCACCAGCGCAGCCAGGGCATAGGCCGCCAGCCGGTGCAGCGGCTTGAGGACATCGGCCAGATCCGGGCTCACCGGCACCCAGTCGGGCAGGGGCAACACGCCGAACAGCACCACCGGGAAGCCGGCGGCCGAGCTGTAGGCCCAGCCCAGCAGCGGCACCGCGAAGAACAGCAGGTACAGGCCGGCGTGGGTGCCGTGGTGGGCCAGCCGCTGCCAGGCCGGCATCGCGTCGCGGATGGCGGCGGGCAGCGCCGGCGGGCGGTGCGTCAGCCGCCACGCCAGGCGCAGCAACGAGAAGCCCAGCACCAGGATGGCGGCCCATTTGTGCCAGTTGTAGAGCTTCAGCCGCTGCGGCGAAAACGGCAGGCTGGTCATGTACAGGCCCATGGCGAACACGCCCACCAGGGCCAGGCCCAGCAGCGCGTGCAGCCAGCGGGCGGTGGGGGTGTAGCGGTCGAAGGGCGTCTGCATGGGCGCAGTGTAGGCAGCGCATCGCGCAAGGAAGATGAACGGACTTGAACCCTCCCTTCAAATTCATTGAACGATCGAAGCGCCGCCGCTGTCGCCTGCGGGATGGTCCGGGGCTGTCCGTCACCGGCCTTCGGCGTTGTAATGAACGTCCCTTCCAGCCCCTGCCCCACGAGGTGTCCCATGCATATTCCCTCCCTGCGTGAAGTCGTCAGTGCCGAAGAATGGGCGCTGCGCTGCGATCTGGCCGCCTGCTACCGCCTGGTGGCGGCCTACGGCTGGAGCGATCTGGTCTTCACCCACATCAGCGCCAAACTGCCCGAGAGCGTGACCGGGGGCGAACACCAGTTCCTGATCAACCCCTACGGCCTGATGTTCGACGAGATCACCGCGTCCAGCCTGGTGAAAGTCGACATGGCCTGCAACAAGCTGCACGACTCGTCCTTCCCGGTGAACCCGGCCGGCTTCGTGATCCACAGCGCGGTGCACGAGGCCCGGCCCGACGCGGTGTGCGTGCTGCACACCCACACCCGGGCCGGCGTGGCGGTGAGCGCGCAGGCGCACGGCATCCTGCCCATCAGCCAGCAGAGCACCTTCGTGCTGTCCTCGCTGGCGTACCACGAGTACGAGGGCGTGGCCTTCCGGCCGGACGAGAAGCCGCGCCTGCAGGCCGACCTGGGCAACGCCAACTACCTGGTGCTGCGCAACCACGGCCTGCTCACCGTGGGCCGCAGCATCGCGGACGCTTTTCTGTCGATGTACACCTTCGAGAACACCTGCCGCATCCAGGTGGACGCGCTGGCCGGCGGCACGGCGCTGACCCAGGTGAACCCGGCCATTCTGGCCGGCATGGCCGATGTGATGCGCGTGGCCACCGCCGGGCAAGGCGCCCAGCTGGCCTGGCCGGCCCTGCTGCGCAAGGCGGACAAGCTCGACCCCTCGTTCCGGACCTGATTCAGGCCTGGGGGCGGTCGGCCACGAAGGCGCTCATGCCGTCGAGCACGGTGCGCAGGCGCCGTGCCTCGCGGGAGCCGCGCAACCGGGGCGACCAGCCCACCAGCCACAGCACCGCCCGCAGCCGGGGCAGCAACCGCTGCAGGAAGGGTCGCAGGTCGGGCACCCGGCCTGCGCCCGCCCGGGCATAGGCCTGCAGCACCTGCAGCACCGCGCCGGCACCCAGCGGCTCCAGGTGCCGGGTCATGGACAGCAGCAGCTGCAGCGCGTCGTAGCGTTGCACCAGGTCCAGCGGCATGCCGGGCACCAGCCGCTCCTCAAAGTCCAGCCGGGCAAACCGGGCACCGTCCCAGGTGAGGTTGCGGGTCTGCGACCCGCCGTGCCACTGCCCCCGCGCATGAAAACCCGCCAGGTCGGCGCAGGCGCTGCACATCACCGGCAGGCGCTCGGCCGGCACCGCAGCGTCGAGCCAGCGGTCCAGGGTGGTGCCGATGTCGCTGGTGGTCAGGTGCTGTCCATCGAAGGCCAGCACCGCCGGCACACGCTCGCCGGCCGCCGCCAGGGCCACCAGCCGGTCGTGCTCGAAGGCCAGCAGGGCCGCGCCATCGGTCTGGCGTACCGCGGCCCAGGGCACCGGCACCCCGAGCGCACGCGCCATGCACCAGATGCCGAACGACTTGCGTCCGCTGCGCAGCGGCCGGTCAGCGGACTTGGTCCAGGTGCGCGGGGCGGCAGGGGAATCGGGGTCGGGCAGGCTCATGGGGCAAGGGCGGAAGACCGGCGATTATCCGGGCTCGACCACCCTGGCCGCGCTGCCTTCAGGGCGCATCGGCGTACCGCTGCCACTCCCAGGCCGAGACCTCGCGGGCATAAGCCGCCCATTCGTCCTGCTTGACCTGCAGGAACTGCGCGCAGAAATCGGCCCCGACCGCCTCGCGCAGGCCGGCGTCGGCCTCCAGCGCATCCAGCGCCGCCTGCAGGTCGCGCGGCAGCCGGGCCGGCAGGTCGGCACCGGCGGCATGGCGTTCGTAGAGGTCGTCGGCCGTGGGCGTCACCGGCGGCAGCGCACGGTCGATGCCGTCCAGACCGGCCGCCAGCGTGCCGGCGATGGCCGCATACACATTGCAGGCCGGATCGGGCAGGCGCCATTCCAGCCGGCCGGCCACGGTGCGGACCAGACAGGTGCGGTTGTTGTCGCCGATGGCTTTCCAGACCGGCGACCAGGTGGTACCGGAAGCGCTGCGGCTGGCGGCCAGCCGGCGGTAGCTGTTGACGGTGGGGGCGCACAGGGCGGCCAGGGCGTCGGCATGGTGCAGCAGGCCGGCGGCAAAGCGGTGGCCCAGCTCGCTCAGGCCCAGCACCCCGGCCGGATCGGCCATGAGCGCATGGCCCTGGTGGTCGGTCAGGCTCAGGTGAAAGTGCAGGCCGCTCCCCGGCGCGTGGGCCAGCGGCTTGGGCATGGTCGAGAACACCATGCCGTGTTCGCGCGCCACCTCGCCGGCCGCCAGCTTGAACAGCTGGTAGCGGTCGGCTGCGGCCAGGGCATCGTCGAAACGGTAATTGACCTCGTACTGGCCGCTGGCGTCTTCGTGATCGATCTGCTGCAGCTCGAAACCCAGGTCCTGCAGGGTCTGACGCAGGCGGTCCAGCAACCCGAAATTGCGCCCGATGGCGCGCAGGTCGTACGAGGGCTTGTCCAGCGTGTCATCGGCATCGGCCACCGCCCAGCCGGTGGCGGTGCGGCGCAGCAAAAAGAATTCCGGCTCGATGCCCACCCACAGCGTCCAGCCGCGTTCGCGCAGCCGGTCCACCTGGGCCTTGAGCACCTGGCGCGGGCAGGTTGCCAGCGGCTCGCCGCCGGCATGGCCATCGCACACCGCGTGGGCCACGCCGGGCAGCAGGGGCCAGGGTTGCAGGGTCTGCGGCAGCACGCGGCCCATGTATTCGCTGCGCGGACCCCGGCGCGGCAGGCCGGTGCCGGTGATGCTGGGGCCGGAGAAACCGGCGCCCTCGGCCACGGCCTGCGGCAGCAGATCCAGCGGGACCAGCTTGCCTTTGACGCCACCGTTCAGGTCGGTGAAGGTGGCCAGCACCGAATGGATGCCCTGCGCCCGCAGCGCGGCCATGCGGTCGGCCAGGTCGGCGGCCGGTTGGCTCAAGCCAGCACCTCGGCCAGCGCCGCGTCCAGCACCGACAGGCCTTCGTCGAACACCGCGTCCTCGATGGTCAGCGGGAACAGGAAACGGATCACGTTGCCGTACACGCCGCAGGTCAGCAGCAGCAGGCCGCGGGCCAGCGCAGCGGCCTGCACTTTTTTGGTGGTGTCGGCGTCGGGCGCGCCGGTCTTGGGGTCGACGAACTCGCAGGCCACCATGGCGCCCAGGCCACGGATGTCGCCGATGCGCGGACGCACCGCGCGCTGCGCGATCAGGTGGCCGATGAGCTTGTCGCCCAGGCGCTGGGCGCGCTCGCACAGACGCTCTTCCTCAATGACGTCGAGCACCGCGTGCGATGCCGCAATGGCCAGCGGGTGACCGGCATAGGTGCCGCCCAGGCCGCCCGGTGCCGGCGCGTCCATCACCGCCTGCCGGCCCGACACCGCCGACAGCGTGGTGCCGCCGGCCAGGCTCTTGGCCATGGTGATCAGATCGGGCGAGACGCCGTAATGCTCCATGGCAAAGAGCTTGCCGGTGCGGGCAAAGCCGGTCTGCACCTCGTCGGCGATCAGCAGGATGCCGTGCTGGTCGCACAGCTCGCGCAGCCACTTCACGGCGGCCGGTTGAATGGGGTTGAAGCCACCCTCGCCCTGCACCGGCTCGAACACGATGGCCGCGACCCGCGAGGGCTCGATGTCGCACTTGAACAGCTGCTCGATGGCCTTTTTCGTGTCGTCCAGCGAAGCGCAGTGGCACGGGAAGGGCACGTGGTAGATCTCGGGCGGGAACGGGCCGAAGCCGGCCTTGTAGGGCTGCACCTTGCCGGTGAGCGCCACCGAGAACAGGCTGCGGCCGTGGAAGGCACCGCCAAACGCAATGACGCCGCTGCGCCCGGTGGCCGATCGCGCGATCTTGATGGCGTTCTCGATCGCCTCGGCGCCGGTGGAGAAGAACGCCGTCTTGGCCGGTCCGTCGATCGGCACCAGCGCGTTGATGCGCTCGGCCAGCGACACGTACTCGGCGTACGGCACCACCTGGTAGCAGCTGTGGGTGAAGCGCTGCAGCTGCGCTGCAATGGCGGCCTGCACCTTGGGGTGGATGTGCCCGGTGTTGAGCACCGCAATGCCGCCGGCAAAGTCGATGAAACGCCGGCCCTCGATGTCCCAGAACTCGGCGTTCTTCGCGCGGTCGATGAAGAAGTCGCCCATCACGCCCACACCGCGCGGCGTGGCCGCCAGCCGGCGGGCGTGCCAGGCGGCGTTGGTGTGCGGGGCTTGCAGGTTGTCGGGGGTTTGCGGGGCGTTCATGGCGGTCTCCTTCAGACAGGGGAATCGATCCGGATCCAGGTCGTCTTGACCTCGGTGTACTTGTCGAATGCGTGCAGCGACTTGTCGCGGCCCACACCGCTCTGCTTGAAGCCGCCGAAGGGCACGGTGATGTCGTCCTCGTCGTACTGGTTCACATGCACCGTGCCGGCACGCAGGGCGCGGGCCACGCCGTGGGCCCGGTTGATGTCGCGCGTCCACACGGCGGCCTGCAGGCCGTAGATGTTGCTGTTGGCCTGGCGCACCACGTCGGCCGCGTCGGTGAAGCTCAGCACCGACAGCACCGGGCCGAAGATCTCTTCGCGGGCAATGGTCATGTCGTTCTTCACGCCGTCGAAGATGGTGGGCTGCACATAGAAGCCACCCTTCACCGGCTCGGTGGCCTCGCCACCGGCCAGCAGCCTCGCGCCTTCGCTGCGGCCGCTGTCGATGTAGCGCAGCACCGTGTCCATCTGCACCTTGTCGACGATGGCGCCCATCACCGTGGACTTGTCCAGCGGGTTGCCCGGCTGGTAACGCGGCACCAGCGCCAGGGCCTTCTCCAGGAAGGCGTCCTTGATGGAGGCTTCCACGAACAGGCGCGACGGCGCGTTGCAGCTCTCGCCCTGGTTGAAGAAGATGCTGCCCACCGCCGCTTCCACCGCGCGGTCCAGATCGGGGCAGTCGGCGAACACGATGTTGGGCGACTTGCCGCCCAGCTCGGTCCAGGCGCGCTTGAGGTTGCTCTGCCCGGCCATCACATGGATCTGCTTGCCCACCCGGGTGCTGCCGGTGAACGCAATGCAGTCCACGTCCATGTGCAGCGCCAGCGGGCTGCCGGCCTCCTGGCCGTAACCCGGCACCACGTTGAACACGCCCGGCGGAATGCCCGCCGCCAGCGCCAGCTCGGCCAGACGCAGCGCGGTCAGCGGGCTCTTCTCGCTGGGCTTGAGCACCACCGAATTGCCCGCCGCCAGGGCCGGCGCAATCTTCCAGGCCGCCATGATCATGGGGTAGTTCCAGGGCACGATCACGCCCACCACACCCACCGGCTCGCGGGTGATGAGCGCCAGCGCGGTGCTGGGCGTGGGCGCGATCTCGTCATAGACCTTGTCCACCGCCTCGCCGTACCAGCGGATGCAGTTGGCCGCGCTGTTCACGTCCACCGCCCGGGCGTACTTCAGCGGCTTGCCCATGTCCAGGGTTTCGGTCAGGGCCAGCTCGTCCGCATGGGCGATCAGCTGATCGGCGAACTTCAGCATCACCCGCTTGCGCGCCGCCGGCGACATGCCGCTCCAGCGCCGGTCTTCAAAGGCCGCCCGGCCTGCGGCCACGGCGGCATCGATGTCGGCCGCGCTGCAACGCGCCACCGCGGTGAGCAGCCGGCCGTCCACCGGCGAAAGGCAGTCGAAGGTCTGTCCGTCGCGCGCGTCCACGCGCTGACCATTGATGACGGCGCGGCCGTCGAAGCGGGGGGTGTTGCTGGCGTTGTCGCTCATGGGTGTCCTCAGATTGGCCCCCATGCTAGCCCGGGAACGGGCCACCACGCCAGTCCACTTTGGTGGGCCGGCGGGTATCCACCGGCCTCAGTGCCCCTGCAATGCCGCCACCTCAGCACGCGCCGCCGCAGCAATCTCCCGCTCGCGCCGCCGGGTCTGGCGGGCGACCCACACCGCGTAGCCCACGATGACGATGGTGACGGTGACGATCAGCAGGGTGGCCGCGGCGTAGATGGTCGGGTTGATGCCGCGGCGGGCGTAGCCGAAGATTACCTGCGGCAAGGTGCTGACGCCCGGTCCCGACAGGAATTCGGAGATGACCACATCGTCGAACGACAGGGTGAAAGCCAGCAGGAAGGCCGCCAGGATGGCCTGGAAGATGTTGGGCAGCGTCACCAGGAAGAACACCTGGATGGGCCTGGCGCCCAGGTCCATGGCGGCTTCCTCGGTGGAGCGGTCCATCTCCATCAGGCGCGACTGGATCACCACCATGCCGTAGGCCATGCCCAGCAGCGTATGACCCAGGATGATGGTGAGCATGCCGCGCTCGGGCCAGCCGAACACGTTCTGCGCGCCCACGGCCAGCAGCAGCAGCGACAGGCCGATGATCACCTCGGGCATCACCAGCGGCGCGTTCACCATGCCGCTGAAGATGGTGCGGCCCACGAAGCGGCGGTAACGCACCAGCACGAAGGCGGCGAAGGTGGCGAGCACCGCCGACAGCACGCCGGTGATGGCGGCCACCTTGAGCGACAGGAAGAAGCCCTCCACGATCTTGGTGTCGCGGGTCAGGGCCTCGTACCAGCGCAGCGAGAAGCCGGTGAAGCGGGCGTCCTGCCGGGTGCTGTTGAACGAGAACACGATCATGAACAGCAGCGGTGCGTACAGGAACGCGAAGACCAGCGCCATCCAGGCCTTGCCGGTGTGTTTTTCGAGCAGGTGTTTCATGGTCCGATCCTCAGGTGCGCTGCTCGGTCTTGCTGCTGTAGTTGTAGTACAGCGCCAGCGGCACGACGATGACGGCGATCATGACCACCGCCAGTGCGGTGGCGCGGGGCCAGTTGTTGGCGGTGAACATTTCGTCCCACACCACGCGGCCGATCATGAGGTTCTCGGGGCCGCCCAGCAGCGAGGGGATCACGAACTCGCCCACGCAGGGAATGAACACCAGCATGAAGCCGGCGATGATGCCCGAGCGGGAGAGCGGCACCGTCACCAGCCAGAACGCCTTGAACGGGGTGGTGCCAAGGTCGTAGGCGGCCTCCAGCAGGCGGAAGTCCATCTTCACCAGGTTGGCGTAGAGCGGCAGCACCATGAAGGGCAGGTAGACGTAGGTCATGCCCAGCAGCATGGAGACGTCGGTGTAGAGCATCTGGATCGGCTCGCTGGTGATGCCGATGGCCATCAGGGCCCGGTTGAGCACACCCTGATCGCCCAGGATGCCCTTCCAGGCATAGACCCGCAGCAGGAACGATGTCCAGAACGGCAGCATCACCATCAGCAGCAGCGCCGGGCGCACGCTGGCCGGCGACCGGGCGATGAAGTACGCGAACGGGTAACCCAGGATCAGGCACAGCACCGCGGTGCACAGCGCATACCAGATGGAGCGCAGGTAGGCCTCCACATACAGGGTCTGGAACAGCGGGGCGCCCTCCTCCATGCGGAAGATGGAGAGGTAGTTCTCGTACTTCAGGCTCAGCACGCCGGTGACCGGGTCCCACAGCGGCTTGAACGGACTGAGGTCGTTCCCCATGTCCACGAAGCTGATGTAGGCCAGGATCAGGAAGGGCAGGAAGAAGAAGACGATCAGCCAGGCGTAGGGCACGCCGATGACGAATCGCTTGCCGGGAGAAGGCAGGTTCATGGTCGGCCTCCGGTCAGTCGCGCAGCACCACGGCGTCGGTGTCGTCCCACCAGAAGAAGACCTCGTCTTCCCAGGTGATGCCCAGGCGTTCATGGCGCGAGCCGTTGGGTTCGGTGATCTTCACCCGCGCGCCCTGCGGCGTGATGACGATGTAGGTGTTGTAGGAGCCGAAGTACGCGATCTCCTTGACCCGGCCACCGAACACGTTGTGGTCCATGTCGGCCGGGCGCTCCTTGCCGATGCTCACCTTCTCCGGGCGCACCGCCACGGCCACCGGCATGCCCAGGCTGCCGCTGATGCCGTGGCCCACATGCACCTCGCCGATGGGCGTGGTCACGGCGCAGCGGTCGGGCTCGTCGAGGCTGAGCTTGCCCTCGAACAGGTTCACATTGCCGATGAAGTCGGCCACGAAGCGGTTGCCCGGGTATTCGTAGATCTGCTGCGGCGAGCCCACCTGCAGCACCCGCCCCTTGCTCATGATGGCGATGCGGCTGGCCATGGTCATGGCCTCTTCCTGGTCGTGGGTGACCATCACGCAGGTCATGCCGACCTGCTCGATGATGTTGACCAGCTCGAACTGCGTCTGTTCCCGCAGCTTCTTGTCCAGTGCGCCCAGGGGTTCGTCGAGCAGCAGCAACTGGGGCTTCTTGGCCAGGCTGCGGGCCAGCGCCACCCGCTGCTGCTGGCCACCCGAGAGCTGGTGCGGCTTGCGCTTGGCGTACGGGGTGAGCTGCACCAGGGCCAGCATGTCGCCCACCCGTTTCTCGATCTCGGCCTTGGGCAGCCCTTCGCGCTTGAGACCGAAGGCGATGTTCTCCCAGATGTTGAGGTGCGGGAACAGCGCGTAGCTCTGGAACATCATGTTCACCGGCCGCTCGTAGGGCGGCTGCGAAACCAGGTCCTGGCCGCCGAGCAGGATGCGGCCGGAGGTGGGTTTCTCGAAGCCGGCCAGCATGCGCAGCAGCGTCGACTTGCCGCAGCCCGAGCTGCCGAGCAGGGCAAAGATCTCGCCCTTGCCGATGGAGAGCGTCACTTCGTCGACCGCCACGGCCTCGTCGAAACGCTTGATCAGTTTGTCGGTGACCAGGTAGCCATCAGTGTGTCCAGCCGCTGCCATGGGATGCGCCTCTTGTGGGGTGGGGGTGGTTGAAGGTCGACAGAAAAAGAAACGGGGCTGTTCATACGGTGGTACGAACAGCCCCGGGGGTCACAGCCCGATCAGGACGGCGGGTTTACTTGCCGGTCTTGAACGCGTTGTAGGCAGTGGCCATGGCTTCGCGGGCTTCGTTGGTGAAGCTGCTCGGCGGGATCATCTTGGCGATGTAGGCATCTTCCACAAAGATGGTCTTGTTGCCGGCGATCTCGGGGTTCACCTGGCCCACGGCGGCCTTGTTGCCCGAGTTGTAGTTCATCTCGTTGGCCATGGCAGCGCCGCTCTCGGGGCTCAGGAAGAAGTTGATGAACGCATGGGCGTTGTTCGGGTGCTTGGCATCCTTGGTGACGGCCATGGTGTCGAAGAACGACAGCGCGCCGGTGGACGGCAGCAGCGCTTCGATCTCGTCCTTGGAGCCGTTCTCCTTGGCGCGACCGGCCGCGATGTTGACGTCACCCGCCCAGCCGATGGCCACGCAGGCCTTGCCGCCGGCGATGTCGTCGATCATGGTCGAGCTGAACAGCCGGATGTCCTTGCGGACCTTGGCCAGCATCTCGGTGGCGGCCTTGTAATCGGCCGGGTCGTTGGAGTAGGCGTCCTTGCCGATGTAGTGCAGGGCCACCGGGATGATCTCGGTGGGCGAGTCCAGGTAGGCGATGCCGCACGACTTCAGCTTGCTGGTGTACTCGGGCTTGAACACCAGGTCCCAGGCGTTCTCGGGCATGGGGGTGTTGCCCAGGGCCTTGGCCACCTTGGTCTTGTTGATGCCCACGGTGGTGAAGCTCCAGGCCCAGGGCACCAGGTGCTTGTTGTCCGGGTCGGCCTTGGTCAGGACCTGCATCACGGCCGGGTCCAGGTTGGCGTAGTTGGGGATCTTGGCCTTGTCCAGCGGCTGGAAGAAGCCGGCTTCGATCTGGGGCTTGGCGAACACGGTGCCGGGCACGACGATGTCGTAGCCGGTGTTGCCGGCGACCAGCTTGGCGTTGAGGGCCTCGTTGGTCTCGAAGGTGTCGTAGTTCACCTTGATGCCGGTCGCTTTCTCGAACTCGGCAATCATGTTCTCGGGGATGTAGTCGGGCCAGTTGTAGATGTTGAGGACCTTCTCGTCATCCAGCACCGGGCCGGCCGGCGCGGCGGGGGCGGCGGCCACCGGGGCCGGGGCGGCCGGAGCAGCGACCGGCTCCTCTTTTTTGCCGCAGGCGGCCAGCAGCATGGCCGACATCGCGAGAACCAGAACGTGCTTCTTCATGGTGATGCTTTCTCCTGAACGAGGGTGTGTGGACCGAATGGATTCAACGCTCCGGGCTGGAGACACACGGACAGCAAGCAAGTTCCAGACCCGGCAGACGCGTCGCCCCTGCTGCCCGGGGCACGGGCGCAGACGCGGCGGTCATTCTAGTCAGGAGTGCAGCCCTTCGGCGCGCAGTTGCACCAAAGTGGCGTCCAGGCACTGGCGGATCAGGCCCATCATCTCGTCGATCTGGGCCCGGGTGATCACCAGGGGCGGGGCGATGATCATGCGGTCGCCCACGGCGCGCATGATCAGGCCGTTCTTGAAGCAGTGGGCCCGGCACTTCATGCCCACGCCCAGGTCGGGGTCGAAGACCTGGCCGGTGGCCTTGTCCTTGACCAGCACCAGGCCGGCCACCAGACCGCAGGTCTCGGCCACCCCCACCAGCGGGTGGTCGTTGAGCTCGGCGAAACGCTGGGCCAGGTAGGGGCCGGTGTCGTTCTTCACCCGGCCCGGCAAGTCTTCACGTTCCATCAGTTCCAGGTTGGCCAGGGCCACGGCGCAGGCCACCGGGTGGCCGCTGTAGGTGTAGCCGTGGTTGAACTCGCCACCCTGCTCGATCAGGACCCGGGACACGCGGTCACCGACCATCACACCGCCCAGGGGCACGTAGCCGCTGGTCACGCCTTTGGCAAAGGTGACCAGGTCGGGGCGGTAACCGAACTTCTCGTAGGCAAACCAGTGGCCCAGGCGGCCGAAGGCGCAGATCACCTCGTCGGAGATCAGCAGGATGCCGTACTGGTCGACGATGCGCTGGATCTCGGGCCAGTAGGTCTCGGGCGGGATGATCACGCCGCCGGCGCCCTGCACCGGCTCGGCGATGAAGGCGGCCACCCGCTCCGGGCCCACCTCCAGGATCTTGGCCTCCAGCCAGCCGGCGGCGCGCCGGCCGAAATCGGCCGCCGACTCGCCCGGCTGCGCGTTCTCGAAGTGGTACGGCTGCTCGATGTGCACGATGTCCGGGATGGGCAGGTCGCCCTGGGCGTGCATGCCGCTCATGCCGCCCAGCGATGCGCCGGCCATGGTGGAGCCATGGTAGGCGTTGTGGCGGCTGATGATGACCTTGCGCTGCGGCTGGCCCAGCAGGTCCCAGTAGCGGCGCACCAGGCGCACGTTGGTGTCGTTGCTCTCCGAGCCGCTGCTGGAGAAGAACACATGCTCGAAGCGGCGGCCGCCCACCACCGGTGCCAGCGACGCCAGCTTGGTGGCCAGCTGCACCGCCGGCACGTTGGTGGTCTGGAAGAAGCTGTTGTAGTAGGGCAGCGTCATGAGCTGCTGGTAGGCCGCATCGGCCAGCTCCTTGCGGCCGTAGCCGGCGTTCACGCACCACAGGCCGCTCATGGCGTCCAGGATGCGGTGGCCTTCGGAGTCCCACACATAGATGTTCTCGGCCCGGGTCATGACCCGCGCACCGCGCGTGGCCAGGTCACCGTGGTCGGTGAACGGGTGGATGAAGTGCGCGCTGTCCTGGGCCTGGATGGCTTTGGTGTCCTGCTGTTCGGCGCGGCGGACGATGGCGGGCGGGGCGATGAGGGTGGAGGTGTTCATGGCGTTTCCCTTTCAGACAGATCAGACGTGCAGCAGCAGGTGTTCCCGTTCCCAGGGCGAGATCACCTTCATGAACTCGTCGAACTCCAGCTCCTTGATCTCGGTGTAGATGGTCACGAACTCCTTGCCCAGCACCTCGTGCAGATCGGGTTCGCGGCGCAGCCAGTCCAGCGCCTCGCCCAGGCTGCGCGGCAGCGAATAGGGGGCCAGGTAGGCGTCGCCCTTCATCTCCGGCTTGGGCTTGATCTTGTTCTTCAGGCCCAGGTAGCCGCAGGCCAGGGTCATGGCCATGGCCACATACGGGTTGGCGTCAGCACCGATCACCCGGTTCTCGACCCGGCGCGCCTGCGGCGTGGAGATCGGGGACCGGATGCCCACGGTGCGGTTGTCGTGGCCCCACTCGATGTTGATCGGCGCGGCCGTGTGCCGCGACAGGCGACGGTAGCTGTTCACATACGGCGCCACCAGCACCATGGCCGCCGGTATGTAGCGCTGCAGCCCGCCGATGTAGTGGTGGAAGGCCTCGGAGGCGGTGCCGTCCTCGTTGCTGAAGATGTTGCGGCCGGTCTTCTTGTCGATGATGCTCTGGTGCACATGCATGGCGCTGCCGGGCTCGCCGGCGATCGGCTTGGCCATGAAGGTGGCGTACATGTCGTGGCGCAGCGCGGCCTCGCGCACGGTGCGCTTGAAGAAGAACACCTCGTCGGCCAGCCCCAGCGGGTGGGCGTGGAAAAAGTTGATCTCCATCTGGCCGGCGCCCACCTCGTGGATCAGCGTGTCCACGTTGAGCTCCATCTTTTCGCAGTAGTCGTAGATCTCCTCGAACAGCGGGTCGAACTCGTTGACCGCGTCGATGGAATACGCCTGGCGCGATGTCTCGGCCCGGCCACTGCGGCCGATCGGGGGCTTGAGCAGGGTGTTGGGATCGGTGTTGCGCGCGGTCAGGTAGAACTCCAGCTCGGGCGCCACCACCGGCTCCAGGCCCTCGGCATCGAACAGGTTGCACACGTGGCGCAACACGCTGCGGGGGGCGAACGGCACCAGCTTGCCCTGGTGGTCGAAACAGTCGTGGATGACCTGCGCGGTGGGGTCGGTGGCCCAGGGCACGATGCGCGCGGTGGTCGGGTCCGGGCGCAGCTGCATGTCGCGGTCGGTCGGCTCGATGACGTCGTAGTACGGACCGCTCTCGGGGAATTCGCCGGTCACGCCCATGGCCACGATGGCCTGGGGCAGGCGCATGCCGCGGTCTTCGGTGAACTTCTCGCGCGGCAGGATCTTGCCGCGCGCCACACCGGTCAGGTCGGGCACCAGGCATTCGACCTCGGTCACGCGGCGGTCGTTGAGCCAGTTCTCGAGGTCGTTGAAGGTCTTGGGGGCTGTTTTCTGGGCGTTCATGGCCGTTTCCTTGTCGTCAGGGCTCGTGGTGTTGTGCGGTCAGTGTCGCTCGGGGCAATGCGGGGTGAATTTCAGGCCGGGGTGCTGCGGGCCAGGTCGTCGGCCTGCAGGCGCTGGCTGCGGCGTTGCCGGCAGGCGCGGCCGAAGGCGTCAAAAATGGCGCTGTAGAACGGGGTCTCCCAGCAGCGCCATTCGGGGTGGAACTGCACCGCGTAGGCGAAGGTGCGGGCGCCCAGCACCTCGAAGGCCTCGATCTGGCCGTCCGGGGCATGGGCCAGCGCGCGCAGGCCGTCGGCCAGCCGGTGGATGCCCTGCCCGTGCAGCGAATTCACCTGCACCTCGGTGCCGCCGGCCCATTCGGCGAACACGCTGCCGGGCACCAGGGCAACGGAGTGGCGCGGGGCGTACTGCACCTCGGGCGGCTGGCCCTTGGGCTCACGGTGGTCCATGCGGCCGGGCACGTTCTGCACCTGCTGGTACAGGGTGCCGCCCAGCGCGACATTGATTTCCTGGAAGCCCCGGCAGATGCCCAGCAGCGGCACGCCTTCGCGCACGCAGGCCCGCACCAGCGCCAGGGTGAGCTGGTCGCGCTCGGCATCCAGGGGAAGGGAGGGGTCGGCCACCGGCTCGTCGAAATGCGAGGGGTGCACATTGGAGGGCGACCCGGTGAGCATCACGCCGTCCACCAGCGACAGCAGCTCGTCGATCTGGTCGGCGCTGGCCAGGGGGAACATCACGGGCTGGGCCTGGGCGCCCACCTTCACGGCGCGGGCGTACTTGTCGCCCAGCAGCAGAAAGGGCATCTGGTGGCCGTGGTCGCCCAGGAGGCGGTGGTCGGCGGGGAGCCAGACCATGCTTGGCGGCTTGTTCATGCAATCTCCGGTTGCGGACCATTGTGGCCGTCAAATTGGATCACAATGAGGGCCAGTTGAGCCAACCACAGGGTGCCACTTGCTCTCCGAATTCCTGCTCAGTGAAATGACCCGCCTGGGCAGCCAGGACGCCCTGCCCCTGCACCGCCAGCTCTACGAAGCCCTGCGCCGGGCCATGCTGGACGGCAAGCTGGGTGCCGGCGAACGCCTGCCCTCCAGCCGCGACCTGGCCCAGGACCTGAACCTCTCGCGCAACACGGTGGTGGCCGCCATCAACCAGCTCAGCGTCGAGGGCTATCTGGCCAGCCGGGTCGGCAGCGGCACCTATGTGAACGACAACGTGCCCCGCGCCACGCCCGGCCGGGGTCATGCCGGCGGGCCGCTGCGGGCCGCACCCCAGCAGGCCGGGCGCCTGTCGAAGCGGGGCGAGGGCCTGGCCCACCGCTTCAGCGCGGCCGACCTGGAGGTGCAGCCCTTCACCCCCGGCATCGCCGATTTCAGCGCCTTCCCGCTGCCGCTGTGGCAGCGGCTGCAGAACAAGCACTGGCGCATGACCTACCCGGACATGCTGGACTACAACACCTCGGGCGGCTATGCGCCGCTGCGCCGGGCCATTGCCGACTACCTGCGGGTGTTCCGCAGCGTGCACCTGGAGGCCGACCAGGTGATCGTCACCACCGGCACGCAGCAGTCGCTGGAGCTGTGCGCGCGGCTGCTGGCCGACCATGGCGACACCGTCTGGGTGGAAGACCCGGCCTACTGGGGCGCCATGAAGGCCTTCATGGCCACCGGCCTGCAGGTGCACCCGGTGCCGGTCGACCGGCAGGGCATCGCCCCCGGCCCGCAGGACGACGCCACCCCGCCGCGCCTGATCTATGTGACGCCCTCGCACCAGTACCCCACCGGCGCGGTCATGTCGCTGCCCCGGCGCCACCAGCTGCTGGCCACCGCCACCGCCCACGAAGCCTGGGTGCTGGAAGACGACTACGACAGCGAATACCGCTTCAGCGGCCCCCCGGTCTCCAGCCTGGAAGGGCTGGACACCACCGGGCGGGTGCTCTACATGGGCACCTTCTCCAAGGTGCTCTACCCCGGCATCAAGCTGGGCTATCTGGTGGTGCCCAAGGCCCTGACCGAGGCCTTCCGCCGTGCCCACTACGACCTGAACCGTCCCGGCCAGATGCCGGTGCAGGCGGCGCTGGCCGAGTTCATCGAGATGGGGCATTTCGCCAGCGCGCTGCGCCGCGCCCGCCAGAGCTATGCCGAACGCCGCCAGCTGCTGCTCGACGCCCTGCGCCCGGTGCTGCGCGACGATGCCGAAGGCCCGCGCATCACCGGGGCCGAACAGGGTCTGCACCTGTGCCTGCGGCTGCCGGGCTCGGTGGACGATGTGGCCCTGACCCAGCGCATCGCGCAGCAGGGCCTGACCGTGCGGCCGCTCTCGGCCTACTGCCTGCAGCGCACCGACCTGCGCGGCCTGGTGATCGGCTACGGCTATGCGCCGCTGGACGAGATCGCCCGCTGCGGCCCGTTGCTGGCCGCCGCCGTGGCCCGGGTGCTGGAAAGCCGCCCGCTGCCGGTCTGAGCCGGCCGACCGGGTCGGCTCAGAGCAGGTCCTTCAGGCGGTGCCACAACATGCCCAGCGCCAGGCTGGGCGTGCGCAAGAGCGGCCCGCCGGGAAAGCGGCGGTGCTGCAGCCGGGCAAACACATCGAAGCGCCCGGCCTGCCCGGCCACGGCTTCGGCCACCAGCTGGCCGGCCAGGCCGGTGAGCGCCACCCCGTGGCCACTGAAGCCCTGCAGGTAATACAGGTTGTCGCCCAGCCGGCCGAAGTCGGGCGCACGGTTCATGCTGATGTCGACAAAGCCGCCCCAGCAGAAGTCCACCGGCACATCGCGCAGCGCCGGGAAGATGCGCACCATGCGCTCGCGCATCAGCGTCTGGAGGTGGGGCGGCGTCATGGTGGTGTAGCTCACCCGGCCGCCGAACAGCAGGCGGTGGTCGGCGCTGAAGCGGAAGTAGTCCAGCACGAAATTGTTGTCGCACACCGCCACATCACCGGGGATCAGCTGCGCGCCCAGCGCCGGGTCGATCGGTGCGGTGCCGATGATGTAGGTGCCCACCGGCATGATGCGCGGCGCGATCTCGGGCGCCACCGCCGGGCCGTGTTCGGGCAGCATGCAGTTGCCCGCCAGCACGCCGAAACGGGCATTCACCGCACCCTGCGGCGTGAGTGCCTGCAGGGTGGCACCCCGGCGCAGCGACTGCACCGGCGAACGCTCGAAAATCTGCACACCGGCGGCGCGCGCCGCATCGGCCAGGCCCAGTGCGTACTTGAGCGGGTGCAGGTGGCCGCTGCGCTGCTCGCGGAAGGCCGCCACATAGCGCCGGGTGCCGATCAGCCGCTCCACCGCGCCACCCTCGGCCCAGTCCACCGCCACGCCACGCCGCTGCAGGTCGTCGGCCTCGTGGCGCAGATCGCGCGCCTTGCGCTGCGCATCGGCCGCGTACAGGTAACCGTGGCGCCGGTCGCAGTCGATGTGGTGCTCGGCGATGCGGCGGTCGATCAGGTCGATGGCCTCCAGCGACATCTCCCAGGCCCGCTGCGCATCGGCGGCACCCAGCTGCTCCTCGAACGGACCCTGCCCGCTGGCATAACCCACGATGGCCTGGCCGCCGTTGCGGCCGCTGGCCCCGCTGCCCACCCGGTCAGCCTCCAGCACCACCACGCTCAGGCCCTGCAGGGCCAGCTCCAGCGCGGCGCTCAGGCCGGCAAAGCCGGCACCCACCACCAGCACGTCGGCCTGCAGCGAGCCGGTCAGCGGTGGCTGCACGGGCGCGCGCTGAACGCTGGCCTCGTAGTAGCTGGCCTGGTTGAGCTGGGTGTCGGAGCCGATCAGGGACGCTCGCCACATGGCCGCCCCCTTCAGCGCGCGGTGCGCCGGGCCACCTGGCCGGCCAGGTAGGTCCAGACCAGGGTGGCGGCCGCGTTGCCGGTGAGTTCGGCATGGTCGTAGGCCGGGGCCACTTCCACGCAGTCCATGCCGATCCAGTTCAGGTCGGCCAGCTCTTCCATGAAGGTCAGCACCTGCGAGCTGCTCAGCCCACCCGGCTCGGGCGTGCCGGTGCCGGGGGCGAAGGCCGGATCGAGCACGTCGATGTCCAGCGTCAGGTACGCCGGCCGCTGGCCGATGCGCTGGCGGATGGCCTGCAGCACCGGCGCCAGGCCGGCACCGTCCAGGCCGCGCAGCGCCCGGGCGGTGAAGATCTGCCCGCCCTGGTCGGCCACGTACTCGCGCGCCGCCCGCTCGCCGCTGGAGCGGATGCCGACCTGCACCGTGTGGGCCGGGCTCACCAGCCCTTCCTGCAAGGCCTCATAGGTCCAGGTGCCGTGGCCGGAGGGCTCGCCGAAATGGTCGGTCCAGGTGTCGCAGTGGGCGTCGAAGTGCAGCAGGGCCAGCGGCTCGCCGCCGTGGCGGGCCTTGGCCGCGCGCAGCAGCGACAGCGTCACCGAATGGTCGCCGCCCAGAAACACGCAGTGGTGCCGCGCCATCAGCTCGGTGGCCTGCGCTTCGATGTGCCGGCGCACCTCGGGCAGGGGCGAGGCGTTGGGCAGGCGCATGTCGAGGGCGTCGCCCAGGTGGGCCAGCGGCGACACGTCAAACACCGGGTGGATGGCATCGCACAGCATCAGGCTGGCGGTGCGGATGGCCTGCGGGCCGAACCGCGCGCCGGGGCGGTTGGTCACCACGCCGTCGAAGGGCACGCCGCAGATGGCAAAGGGCTGGTCGGCCAGCGGCGCACAGGCCATGAAACGCTGGGTGCTGCTGGCATAGGCGAACTGTCCGATGGCCATGGTGGGCGTCCGTGAAACGGGAAATGCAGGTGGAGGGAATGGACCCGCAAGATACCCCCGGACCACCGGGGTGGCGGGTCCAATTTCCCCGCGGCCGGGAGGCCAGTTCAGCGCCTCAGCTCGGTGCGCGACGGGCTGCGGGGTTCGTCCGATCCGCCGAACAGCCCCTTGATGCCCTCACCCAGCCGGTCACCCAGGTTGGCCCCGGCGCTGGTGCCCACCCCCGGCATGAGGGCGGTGCCGATGGCCGCACCCAGCAGGGCCGAGCGGGTCAGCGTGACCGAGGGGTCGTCCAGCGTGCCGCCCACCGCCAGCGGCACGCCCAGGGTGCCACCGCCGGCGCCACGGGTCATGTCGACCCGCACCCGGCCCGACAGGGCGCGGGCCGGCGAGATGCCCACATCGCCGGTGGCGGCCAGCACGCCGGAGGTGGCCACCAGGTTCTGCAGCTCGATGGCGGCACCGCGCGTGTTCACCTGGCCGGCCAGCGTGTCGAGTTCGGTCGAGCCGCCGCGCGACAGCCCGACCGTGGTGACCGCCTTTGCCAGGTCCACGCCGTGCAGCACCGCGCCGTCGACCTGGAACCGGGTGCGGGTGCGCAGCGAGCGCAGCAGGGCGTCGGTGCCGGCGGCGGGGTCGACGCGGGCCGACAGGTCGGTGGTGGCCTGCAGCCGGCCGGTGAGCGTCCGGCCGGGCGCGGTGAGCGCCGACACCTCCACCTGCCGGGTCACCAGTTCGCCCTGCACCTGCCACACCGACGATGGCTGCCGGGTCCAGCGCAGCGGCCCGCTGACGGTGCCGCCGCCGATGCGGGCCGACACCTGCCAGGCCACCAGGTCGGCGGCATTGGCCTCGCCGGTCTGCCGCTCCAGCTGCAACGATGCCTGGCGGTACGGACCCTGCAGCACCCGGATGCCGGCCTGCCGGGGCCAGCCGTCGGGCGAGAGCCGCAGATCGGCATCAAGCGTGTGGCGCACGCCCTCCACGCTGATCCAGGTCAGGCGCTGCAACAGCACCTCGCGCGGGAGCAGGGCGGCGTCGGGCAGGGCGTCCCCCGGCGGCTCGGGCCGGTCGCCGGCAGAAGCCGCCGCCTCGGACAGGGCCGAGAGCGCCAGCAAGGCGCCCTGGGGCAGCACCGCGTCGTCCACATGCAGGATGGCCAGCCGGAATTCGCCCCGCAGCAGGGAGAGGTAGTCGGGTTGCAGGGCCAGCCGCCCCACCGTCACCGGGGCGGGCGCTTGCCCCGATCGTGGGGCCTTCGGCGGCTGCACCACCAGGGCTTCGATGCCCAGCGCCGGCCACGGCCGGAAGTCCAGGCTGATGCGTTCCATCTGCACCGGCACACCCAGCGCAGCGCTGGCCAGGCCCTGCGCCCGCTGCCGGAAATCGTCAGTGCCCAGCCAGTGCGACAGCGCCGCCAGGCCGCCGGCACCCAGCAGCAGCACACCGCCCAGACCGATCAGCCAGCCCCTGTTGATCCTGCCCACCTTGCCCACCTTGTCCGTCACGTCACAGCGCCCGCTGGCGCAGGGCCACCGCAGCACCCAGCCACAACACCACGGCCGACACCCCCAGGCCCAGGGCCAGCCCGCCCGGCCCGTCGGCGATCAGCCCCACCACCGTGGGCCCGACGATCTGCCCGGCGGCGAACACGGTGGTGAATGCGCTGATGCCGGCGGCCCACTGCGCCGGCGGCAGGTTGTGCCGCACCAGCGCGGTGGTGGACGCCACCACCGACAGGAACACGCCCCCGAACAGCAGGCCGGACACCAGGGCCAGCGGCACCGACGCACTCAGCGCCGGCAGCACGCAGGCCAGCCCCAGCAGCGCATTGAGCCGGGCCAGCGGCTGGCCGTTGCGGTGGCGGTCCAGCAGGCCGGCCCACAGGCGCGACGACGCCATCACCGCCAGGCCGAGCAGCGCATAGAACACGGTGATGGTCAACGGCGAACGGCCCTGTTCGCGCAGCAGCGCGATCACGAAGGTCATGTAGCCGATGTAGCCGATGCCGAAGCAGCCGTAGCCCAGCAGGGCGGCCCGGAAATCGCGCCAGCGGAACACCCGGGGCACGGCACCGCCGGCGGCCGGGGCGGGCGGTGGCGCATGGCGCCCCAGCACGCGCGCCGGCCAGACCAGGCCCAGGGTGGCCGCCAGACACAGCAGGGCCAGCATCCACCAGGCCCAGGCCCAGCCGTGCGCCACCGCCGATGCGGCCTGCAGCACCGGTGGCACCAGCAGCGCCGACGCCACGATGCCCAGCCCGGTGCCGCCGTAGTACAGACCCAGCAGCAATCCGCTGCGCCGCGGATCGCGGGCGCCCAGGCGCGCCGCCAGCAGGCCGCCGGTGATGAACACGAACGCGCTGGCCACGCCCGCCAGCAGGCGCTGCAGCAGCAGCGGCACCGCCTCGACAAAAAAGCCGCTCGCCAGCATGAACACCGTGGCCAGCGCCGAACCCAGCAGCATCAGATGGGCCGGGCTGAGGCGGCGCAGCAGCCACGGCGTGGCCAGCGCGCCCAGCAGATAGCCCAGCGCATTGGCCGTGTTCATGCCGCCGGCCAGGGTGAAGCTCCAGCCCAGGTCGTCCCGCATCGGGGGCAGCAGCAGGCCGTACGCAAAGCGGGTGATGCCGAGCGACACCGCCGCGCCCAGCGACAGGGCCATGGCCAGTGCCAGCAGCGGCTCGTTCCGGGCAGGTGGGGTCGTGGGTTCCATCGCGGGGCATTGTCGCCCGCTGCGGTGCCAATTCAAGGCCGGACGAACCAGCCATTGCGCCCGGGCTGCCACGATGGCGACAGGCCCGGCTTACAGTCATTTCCATGGTCGACATCCGCACATTGCAGGCGCAGGAACGCCAGCGTTTCATCCAGACCCATCCCGCCTCCATGGCCCAGGCCGCGGCCGCACGGCGGCACTACCTGTTCGGCGTGCCGCTGCACTGGATGCGCGACTGGCCCAGCCCGGCCACGCTGGCCGTGGCCCAGGCGCAGGGCGTCACCCTCACCTGCGCCGACGGCCTGACCTACACCGACTTCTGCCTCGGCGACACCGGCGCCATGTTCGGCCACAGCCCGCCGGTGCTGGCACAGGCCATCGCCACGCAGGCCGCCCAGGGCCTGACCTGCATGCTGCCGTCCACCCGTGCCGTGTCAGTGGGCGAAGGCCTGCAACGGGTGTTCGGCCTGCCGCAATGGCAGATGGCGCTGAGCGCCAGCGACGCCAACCGCTTCGTGCTCCGCTGGGCCCGGGGCGTCACCAGCCGGCCCATGCTGCTGGTGTTCGACGGCTGTTACCACGGCGCGGTGGACGACACCCTGGTGGACCGCGACCCGTCCACCGGCCGCACCGTGCCCCGCGCCTCGGTGCTGGGCCATGTGCACAACCATGCTGAACTCACCCGCGTCGTTCCCTTCAACGACCTGGCCGCCCTCGAAGCCGCGCTGGCACCGGGCGACGTGGCCGCCCTGCTGGCCGAACCGGCCCTGACCAACTTCGGCCTGGTGCCGCCGACGGAGGGTTTCTGGCCCGCCGCCCGCGAGCTCTGCCGCCGCCACGGCACCCTGTTCGTGATGGATGAGACCCATACCGTCTCGACCGCCCTGGGGGGTTATGCCCGCGAACACCGGCTCGACCCCGACCTGCTGGTGGTCGGCAAGGCGGTGGCCGGCGGTCTGCCCTGCGCGGTCTACGGCTTCACCGATGCGCTCGCCCGGCGCATGACCGAGACCAAGGAAGCCGCACCGGACGGCCACAGCGGCATCTGCACCACCCTGGCCGGCAACGCACTCACGCTGGCCGCGCTGGACGCTGCACTCACCCACCTGCACACCGACGCCAGCTACCGCCACATGCTGGCGCTGGCGGCAACGCTGGAGCAAGGGCTGGTGCAACGCATCCGTTCGGCCGGTCGCCCCTGGACCGTGACCCGGCTGGGCGCCCGCATGGAGCTGCAGTTCATGGACCACACCCCGCGCGACGCGCAGGACGTGCGCGACCATGCGCAGTCGGATCTGGAAGCCTTCACCCACCTGTTCATGCTCAACCGGGGCGTGCTGCTCACCCCGTTCCACAGCATGTTGCTGGTGTCGCCGGCCACCACCGCCGCCCATGTGCAGCAACTGCTCGGCGTGTTCGACGAGCTGCTGGCCGCCCTGGGCTGATCGGCCCTGATCGCTCCTGGTCAGTCGCGGCGCGGCGCCTGCGTCGGCTTCCAGCGCTTGAGCAACAAGGCGTTGGACAACACGCTCACCGAACTCAGCGCCATGGCCGCACCGGCCACCACCGGGCTCAGGTAGCCCAGCGCCGCCAGCGGAATGCCGGCCACGTTGTAGGCAAATGCCCAGAACAGGTTCTGGCGGATCTTGCCCACGGTGCGGCGGGAAATGTCGAGCGCGGCCGCCACCAGCAGCGGATCGCCCCGCATCAGCGTGATGCCGGCCGCGTGCATGGCCACGTCCGAACTGGCGCCCTCGCCATGGCCCATGGCCATGCCCACATCGGCCGCCGCCAGCGCAGGGGCATCGTTCACACCGTCGCCCACCATGGCCACCACGTGGGGCCGGCCGCCGTCGGCCTGGCGCAGCCGCTGCACGATGGCCGCCTTGTCGCCCGGCAGCACCTCGGCCAGCACCTCGCCAGCCGCCGGGTCCAGACCCAGGCGCCGGGCCATGGCTTCGGCAGCCCCCCGGTTGTCGCCCGACACCATGAACAGGCGCATGCCCCGCTGACGCAGCTCGGCCAGCGCCGGCGCCGAGCCCGGCTTGGGCTCGTCACCGAAGGCCAGCACCGCCAGCACGCTCCAGCCAGCGACCGACCGGCTGGCCAGTGCCGACACCGAATGGCCCTGCGCCTGCGCCTGTGCGGCCACCTCGGCCAGTGGACCCAGGTCGACCGCCAGCTCCTCCATCCAGCGCAGGCTGCCCAGCGCCAGTTCGGTGCCCTGCACCCGCCCCTGCGATCCCCGCCCGGTGACCGACTGCACCGCCTCGGCATCACCCGGCTGCCAGCTCAGACCCTGTTCCCGGGCGGCCCGCACCACCGCCTGCGCCAGCGGGTGGGCACTCTGTTCCTGCAGGCAGGCCGCGGTGCGCAACACCGAGAGTTCGTCGACCCCGGCGCGGGCCTCGATCAGCTGCAGGCGCGGCCGGCCCTGCGTCAGGGTGCCGGTCTTGTCGAAGGCCACGGTGTCGACCCGGTGGGCCAGCTCCAGCGCCTGCACATCCTTGATCAGGATGCCGTGGCGCGCCGCCACGCCGGTGCCGGCCATGATGGCGGCCGGTGTCGCGAGCCCGAGCGCGCAGGGGCAGGCGATCACCAGCACCGCCACCGCGTGCAGCAAGGCTTCCTCCACCGGTGCACCGGTCCAGAGCCAGCCACCCAGCGTGATCAGGGCCAGCACCACCACCACCGGCACGAACACGGCTGCCACCCGGTCCACCAGGCGCTGCACCGGCGCCTTGCCGGCCTGGGCGTCCTGCACCAGTCCGATGATGCGCGACAGCACACTCTGCGCGCCCACCGCCCGCACCCGCACTTCCAGTGCCCCGTCGCCATTGAGCGAGCCGCCGGTCACGGCATCGCCCGGCGCCTTGGGCACCGGCATGGCCTCGCCGGTGAGCATGGATTCATCGGCCTGGGTCTGGCCGGACACCACGGTGCCATCGGCCGCAAAACGCTCACCCGGCAGGACCCGGATCAGGTCGCCTGGCAGCAGCTCGTCCACCGGCACGTCGGTCAGGGTCTCGCGCTTCACGCCGTCGGGCATCAGGTGGGCCACCTCAGGTCGCAAGGCGTGCAGGGCGCGGATGGCTTCGGTGGTCTGGCGGCGTGCTCGGGCTTCCAGCCACTTGCCCAGCAGCACCAGCGTGATGACCACCGCCGAACCCTCGTAGTACAGGTGCACCATCTCGCCGGCATCGGCGCGCCACCACAACCAGGTGGACAGGGCCCAGCCCGCCGTGGTGCCGATGGCCACCAGCAGCTCCATGTTGCCGGTGCCAGCCTTCAGCGCATGCCAGCCGGCCTTGTAGAAACGCGCGCCCAGCACGAACTGCACCGGCGTGGCCAGCAGGAACTGGGCCCAGGCCGGCAGCATCCAGTGGCGCCCGGCCAGATCACCCACCATCGGCAGCACCAGCGGCAACGACAGCAGGGCACCCAGCAGCACCGGCCAGGCATCTGCCGGCAGGCCGAGCCAGCCGGTGGGTGGCGCGTCGTCCATGGCCTGCGGGCGACGCGGCTCGTACCCGGCATCGCGCACCGCACGGCTGAGCCGGGCCAGGGCTTCGGTGCGGCCCAGGCCCTGCACCGTGACCCGTGCCGACTCGGTCGCCAGGTTGACCGAGGCCTCGCTCACCCCGGGCAGCCGATTCAGGGCTTTTTCCACCCGCGTCACACAGGACGCACAGGTCATGCCGCCGATGCCGATGTCCAGTGAACACACCTCTGCAGCCGCATCCGGGGCAGCAGCAGGCGCTTCGGCGGAGGGTCCGGCGGGGGTGAGGGTCTCGGTCGGTGCGTTCATGGCGCCAGCATAAGCCGATGAAGCCGATGACACCGTTCGAAGCGGCTGCGCTTGACAATGCAGACGTCCATCCCCAACTGTCCCGATCCCCACCTTTGTCAGGAGCGCTCCATGGACCACGTCTTTCAAGTGCAGGGCATGACCTGCGGCCATTGCGAAAAATCGGTGCAGCAGGCGATCCGCTAGGTCGACCCGCAGGCCCAGGTGCAGATCGACCGGGCCCAGGGCCGGGTCGCGGTGAACAGCCAGGCGGCGGCCGAGGCGATCAAGGCCGCGATCCGCGAGGAAGGCTACGCGGTCGCCTGACCGGGCCAGCGGCCTTCCCGTTGCCGACATCCTTCTGGCCGGCTTTACCCCACCGCAACCCGCGCGGCACGCGGTCTTCATGACCGCTGCGCAGACTGGCGTTCCCTTCCCGACTTCTGGAGAACGCCATGTCCCGCCACCTCACCACCTTCCGATCCACCGTGCTGGTCGCCCTGCTGGCCGCCACCGGTGCCATCGGCATCGCCCAGACCACCGAGCCGGCCAACCGGGCCCACCGAGCCGACCACCATGCCCGCATGGCCGAGCACCACCAGCAGCGCCTGGACCAGCTCAAGTCCCGACTGCAGCTCACGCCCGAACAGGAACCCGCCTGGCGTGCCTACCTGGCCCGCACTGGTCCCGGTTCGTACGCTGCCCACAGCGCAGACAAGGCCGACAAAGCCGAGCGGCCCCGCCGCCCCGACCTGGCCAGCCTGAGCACGCCCGAGCGCATCGAACAGATGAAAGCCTGGCAAGCCAAGCGCGATGCCGCCCGCCAGCAGCGCATGGACGCCACCCTGTCGTTCTACCGGGCGCTCGACCCGAAGCAGCAGCAGGTGTTCGACCAGACCACCGCCTCCGGTTTCATGCGTGCCGGCATGAAGGCGGGCGGACACCATGGCAAACACCGACATGGGCACCGCGGCCACCACGGTGATCAGCACCCGGCAGCGCCGAAAAGTTGATCCTTGTATTCCTTCTTTATTCTTATTTCTTTAACTCGTAGTCGTAGTAGAGGGCGCCTGTCCGTGTGGACAAGCGCCTTTTTCCGTTTTGCGACAAGCACTTGCGTCTTCCACAACCCTGTGTGGAGGGCACCTGCAAGCCGGCGCCCGATTGGGGATAACCGGCGGGTTGTCCCCAGCGCTGTGGATAACCTGATACTTGTTGAAAACTTATTCACAGCTTTGTGCCGGACGCCGTCATCCGCCCCGATTAAGATCACGGACTTCGGCCCAGCCGGTTCAACACTGTTCAATTTCTTCCATGTCACTGGCCCTCGCCGGCCAAGCGCCGGCCACGTTCGAGATCAAGAGTGCCCACCTGTCGCTGGTGGCCCTCCTGCTCAAATCGCCCGACCTGAACCATCTGGCGGCCGAACTGGAGCAGCGCTTCGGCGACATGCCCGGTTTTTTTGAAGGCGACGCCACCCTGATCGACCTGCAGGCGTTGCCCCCCGACACCACCGACATCGACTTCAACGCCCTGCAAGTCATCCTGCGCCGCCACCAGCTCCAGCCACTGGCGGTGCGCGGCGGCCCGCAGGCCCTCATGACCCAGGCCGTGGCCGCCGGTCTGTTGGCCGCCCCCGATGCGGTGGTGGCGCGCAGCCCGGCACCCGCTGCCGCGCCGGCAACGCCCACCGCAGCAGAAGCAGCGCCGGTGGTGCCCGAACCGGTGCTGCCCCCGCCTGGCGCCCTGGTCATCGACCGGCCGCTGCGTTCCGGCCAGCAGGTGTATGCCCGGGGCCGCGACCTGGTGGTCATGGCCATGGTCAATCCCGGTGCCGAGGTGATTGCCGACGGGCACATCCATGTCTATGCGCCGCTGCGCGGCAAGGCGATTGCCGGTGCGCGCGGCATGGGCGACGCCCGCATCTTTGCCCTGGCCATGGCGCCCGAGCTGATCTCGATTGCCGGCATCTACCGCACCAGCGAGGTGTCGCTGCCGGCGAACATCCACAACCGCCCGGCCCAGGTCCGCCTGGACGCCGGCCCCGAGGGCGACCGCCTGGTCATCGAGGCGCTGGCCGCCTGATGGCCTGACCCCGTTCGCCCCCTTTCAACCGATCCACCGATTCCCCGAGGACACTCCCGCATGACCAAGATCGTCGTCGTCACTTCCGGCAAAGGCGGCGTGGGCAAGACCACGACCAGCGCCAGCTTCGCCACCGGCCTGGCCCTGCGCGGCCACAAGACCGCCGTCATCGACTTCGACGTCGGCCTGCGCAACCTCGACCTGATCATGGGATGCGAGCGCCGGGTGGTCTACGACCTGATCAACGTGATCCACGGGGAGGCCAACCTGAACCAGGCCCTCATCAAGGACAAGCAGTGCGAGAACCTGTTCATCCTGGCGGCCAGCCAGACCCGCGACAAGGACGCGCTCACCCAGGACGGCGTCAAGCGCGTGCTGGATGACCTCTCCGCCATGGGCTTCGAGTACATCGTCTGCGATTCGCCGGCCGGCATCGAGACTGGCGCCCTCATGGCCATGCACTACGCCGACGAGGCGCTGGTGGTGACCAACCCCGAGGTCTCCAGCGTGCGCGATTCCGACCGCATCCTGGGCATGCTGGGCAGCAAGACGCAGCGGGCCATCGAAGGCAAGGAGCCGATCCAGGAGCACCTGCTGATCACCCGTTACAACCCCGGCCGGGTGGCCGATGGCCAGATGCTCAGCCTGGAAGACATCCAGGACATCCTGCGCATCCGGCTCATCGGCGTCATTCCCGAGAGCGAGAACGTGCTGACCGCCTCCAACCAGGGGACGCCTGCGATCCACCTCAAGGGCACCGACGTGGCCGAGGCCTACGGCGACGTGATCGACCGCTTCCTGGGGCAGGACAAGCCGCTGCGCTTCGTCGAGGCCGAGAAGGTCGGCTTCTTCAAGCGCCTGTTCGGGGGGAAATGACGCATGTCCTTCCTGTCTTTCCTGCTCGGCGAGAAGAAGAAGACCGCCAGTGTGGCCAAGGAGCGGCTGCAGATCATCCTGGCGCACGAACGCAACGGCCGCAGCGCGGCCGAGCCCGATTACCTGCCCGCCCTGCAGCGCGAGCTGGTGGCGGTGATCGGCAAATACATCCGGATCAATCCGGACGACATCAAGGTCCAGCTGGAACGCCAGGACAACCTGGATGTGCTGGAGGTCAAGATCGAACTGCCGGAGCGCACCTGAACGGGTCCTGTCCTTCCATCAACGCCGGTGATGCCCGGCGTGTTACATTAGCCGCTTGCCTTGGACGACCTTCGGCAGACGCGCCCGTGCCCCTGTGCCCGGGTGCAGCAGGCCCCGCCGGCCACCAGCCGGTCCCTGCCCCGCGGTCGTGCCCCTTCAAGGCGAGCCATACGGTCTTCTCACGGCCTCGTGGCACCACCTGCCGTACCGGCCGACCCCTGTGTCGGGCCAGTGTGCGGCGGACCCCGGCTCTGGGGCTGCCACCTGAACCTGACGGGCGTGTCCGTCGACCGGCTCCGACCGGTTGCCCCGCCCGGGAAGACCTTTGCTGATGAACCCACTCTCTGCGGCAGTGCCATCGATGGCGCTGCCCCTCACCCTGGGACGCTACCGGATCGCCGGCACGTCCCGCCCCCTGCCCGGCGGCCGCTTTGCGGCGCTGCTGAGCATTGCCAGCGGGCGCGGCAGCGCATCGACCGGGCGCCTGGTGCGCTTCGACATCGCGTTTCCGACCTCGGATGCTGCCGAGCGCTATGCGCTCGAACAAGGGCGTGGCTGGGTGCAGGCTGCCGGCCTGCGCCAGGCCCTGCCTTACTGAAGAACCACCGATCCAAAGGAGCCGACCATGGCCAAGGAAGAACTGATCGACATGATGGGCATCGTCAACGAGGTGTTGCCCGACACCCGTTTTCGCGTGACCCTGGACAACGGTCACCAGCTGATCGCCTACTCCGCCGGCAAGATGAAGAAGAACCACATCCGCATCCTGGCGGGTGACCGGGTCTCCCTCGAACTCTCGCCCTACGACCTGACCAAGGGCCGCATCAACTTCCGCCACATCGAAGGCCGCGGCCCGATGGTGCCGCGCAAGCCCCGTTGATGCCGCAACGGCGCTGAACCGTTCAGCGCCCCCGGCGCAGGCGCACCGCCTGCGCCAGCCTCTCGAGCACCGGCACCGTCTGTTCCCAGGCGATGCAGGCATCGGTCACGCTGACCCCCGGTTGCAGCGGTTGACCGGGCACGATGTCCTGCCGGCCTTCCCGCAGGTGGCTCTCGATCATCATGCCGGTGATGCGCCGCTCGCCGGCCGCGATCCGATCGGCCACCTCGCCGGCCACCAGCACCTGCCGCGCATGCTGCTTGCTGCTGTTGGCGTGCGACACATCGATCATCACCTGCTCCCGCAGGCCGCTGCCGCGCAGCAGCGCGCAGGCGGCTTCCACATCGGCGGCGCTGTAGTTCGGTTTTGAACCGCCCCGCAGGATGACGTGGGTGTCCTGGTTGCCACGGGTCTCGAAGATCGCGGCCTGCCCCATCTTGGTCATGCCCATGAAGGCGTGTTCGGCCCGCGCGGCCAGCAGCGCATCGGCGGCCACCTTCACCCCGCCGTCGGTGCCGTTCTTGAAGCCGACCGGACAGCTCAGGCCGCTGGCCAGCTGCCGGTGGCTCTGGCTTTCGGTGGTGCGCGCGCCGATGGCGGCCCAGCTGACCAGGTCGCTGGTGAACTGGGGGCTCAGCAGGTCCAGGAATTCGGTGCCTGCCGGCAAGCCCAGCGACACCACGTCCAGCAGCAGCTGCCGCGCCATGCGCAGGCCTTCATTGATGGCGAAGCTGCCGTCCAGGTGCGGGTCGTTGATGTAGCCCTTCCAGCCCACCGTGGTGCGCGGCTTCTCGAAATACACCCGCATGACCAGGACCAGCGCGTCCTGCAGCCGCGGCACCTCGGCCTGCAGCAGCCGGGCATAGGCCATGGCCTGCCCGTGATCGTGGATCGAGCACGGTCCCACCACCACCACCAGCCGGTCGTCCCGGCCGTGCAGCACGTCGGCAATGGCGCGGCGGCTCTGCTCCACCGTGGCCTGCACCGCATCGGTCACCGGCAGGCTTTCTTCGAGCAGGGCCGGTGTGATGAGCGGGCGCACGGCGCGGATGCGCAGATCGTCGATGCGGGTGGTGTCGTGGGTGCCGGTGTTCGGGGTCGGGCTCATGGGGAATTCAGGGTGGGTATCCAGGAGGGGGTGTCCGGTGGCGGCGTTCAGGCCACGGCCGGGCGGGCCACCAGCGATTGCAGCAGGCGCGGCAGCTGGTCTTTCTGGCAGCGCTGCAGGGTCTGCAGCAGGCCATGGTCGGGTTCGGGCAGGCGGTGGCGGTGCATCAGGTCGTGGCGCAGGCGGGCCAGCAGTTCGGCGGTGACTTCGGCATCGGCCAGGGCCCGGTGGGCGCGGCCGCTGCGCGGCAGGCCCAGCCAGTCGGCCAGCACGCCCAGCTTGTGCGCCGGTGCTTCCGGGTACAGCCGGCGCGACAGCAGCACGGTGCAGGCGAAGGCGTGGGGCGCCGGCACGCCGGCATGGGCCAGTTCGCTGCGCCAGAAACGCTGGTCGAAGCCGGCGTTGTGGGCCACCAGCGGCGCAGCGCCCACGAAGCGGGCCGCTTCGCGCATGACCTCGGCCGCCGGCGGCGCGGCCTGCACCATGGCGTTGGTGATGCCGGTGAGCTGGCTGACGAAGCTGTTCACCGGCACGCCGGCGTTCATCAGGCTCTGGAAGCGGTCGACCACGCGGCCGCGTTCGGTGAGCACGATGGCCACTTCGGTGGCCCGGTCGCCGCCGGCACTCGAGATGCCGGTGGTCTCGAAGTCGATGACGCCGATCAGGGGAGATTGCATCCGGGGTTTGTAACCGATGCGCCGGGTGCGTCTGTCGGATGCCTCGGGACCTGCCTCAGGGGGCGGCCTCGGCCAGGCCGGCCGCCACCGCTTCCGGGGGGGTGGTGACGGCCTGCCACTGCGTCCGCCCGAGCGCCTGCTGCACAAAGTGTTCCGGCACGCCGCGCTGGCGGTAGAAGTCGGCCACCACCGGCGCCAGCGAGGGCAGCATGCCGCCGAATCCCAGGCTGGCGTCGGGCGTCAGCAGCCGCTTTTCGCCGGCCACGAACACCAGGGTGCAGGCGGCTTCGCAGGCGACCCGGGCTTCGGTGTTCAGGGCCCGCTGCACCGCCAGCTGCGCCATGCCGTGCCCTTCGGTCACCAGGCCGCCGGGGCTGCGGATTTCGAGCCGGCGCACCTGCGGATGCGCGTCGAGCGCAGCGCGCAGCGCCTGGGTGCTGCCGATGCCGAGCCGCCCGCTGACCCGCAGCGCACGCACCTGCCCGTCGGCATCGGGCAGCGGCGTCACCACCACCGCCCCGTCGCCACGCACCGTGGTGGACCACCAGGCCTGCAGCAGGCCGCTCAGGCCCATCACGGCGGCCAGTGCCAGCACCGGTGCACCGCCCAGCCCGAGCAGCAGCGGGGTCCAGAGCAGCCGACCGTCACCGGCCCCTGTCTCGCCCCCGGTTTCGGCATGGCGGCTGGCGCTGCGGATGCTGCCCGCCATCCAGGCTCCGCACCAGACCACGCACCACAGGCCGGTGACCGCGGCCAGCCACAGCCACAGGCCATAGTCGGCGTCCACCACCCAGGTCTGCAGCGCCAGCAGGCGGGAGGCCAGCAGCCCGGCCAGGCCGATCAGCAGGCCGGTGAAGGCGGTGCGCCACGGCGACCAGCGTCCCTGTGCAATGAACCACCAGCGGGGGTCGATCCCGGCCGCCCACCAGGGCGGCAGCACCGGCTGCGCAGGCGGTGGGGCCGAGGCATGGCGGCGGCGCGCCGGGTGCAGCACGTTGGCCTGCAGCCAGGCCATCAGCTTGAGGGTGCCGGGGTTCTGCGCCTTGCGGGTCAGGGGCGCCAGCGCGTCGGTGTCGATGTAGGGTTCGCGGCTGGCGTCGGCCAGCGCCAGCTGCGTCGGCAGGCGGCGCAGCATCTCGGCGTCGGGCGGCAGCCCGGGCATCCAGTGGCGCAGGTCGCGCAGGCGCAGCCAGATGCGGCCCTGGCCGTCCTCGGCCAGGTGCAGGTCGTGGTGGGCGTGGCGCTGGGTCCACAGCCGCACCACGTCGATGCGGGGAGCTCGCGGCATGGGGCTGCAGTGTGCCAGCCCCGACCGGACTCAGCTCACCTTGCCGAGTGCGCGCAACACCTTCTGCGGGGTGATGGGCTGCGAGAACACATGCGCATCGAACGGCGCGATGGCGTCGTTGATGGCGTTCATCACCGCGGCCGGTGCACCGGCGGTGCCGGCCTCACCCGCGCCCTTGGCGCCCAGCTTCGAGCTGGCGGTGGGCGTCTGCACGTGGGCGACCTCGATGTCGGGCATTTCGCTCGACATGGGCACCAGGTAGTCGGCCATGCTGGCGTTGACCATCAGGCCCTGCTCGTCGTAGAGGCACTCTTCCAGCAGCGCGCCGCCGATGCCCTGCACGATGGCGCCCCGCATCTGCTCGTCGACCAGCATCGGGTTGAGCACCCGGCCGCAGTCTTCCACCGCCCAGTGCTTGAGCAGCTTCACGAAGCCGGTGTCCGGGTCCACCTCCACATACGAGGCCTGCACGCCGTTGGTGAAGATGAACGGGTAATCGCGCTGCGCGTAGTGGCGGGTCACCATCAGCTCGGGCGTGAAGTCGGCCGGCAGCGTGTCGGAGCGGAAGTAGGCGATGCGCCCCAGTTCCGACAGCGGCAGCAGCTCTTCGCCGGTGACGGCGTCCACCACGCGGCCGCGCCGCACCGCCAGGGTGCTGCCTTCGCGTTTCAGGATGACGGCCGCCACCTTGACGATGTTTTCGCGCAGCGCCTGGCCGGCCAGCAGCACCGCCTCGCCGCCGATGCCGGCCCCGCGCGATGCCCAGGTGCCGCCGCCGTAGGGGGTGGTGTCGGTGTCGCCGGTGACGATCTTGACCTTCTGGATGTCCACGCCCACCGCGTCGGCCGCGATCTGGCGATAGATGCCCTCGGTGCCCTGGCCCTGCTCGCCCACGCCGATCAGCACGGTGACGTCGCCCTCGGGGTCGAGTCGGGCGGTGGCGCCGTCCTGCGAGGCGATGCGGGCGCCGCCCACGCCGTAGAACGCGGCGCTGGGGTTGGTGAGTTCGATCACGGTGGCAAAACCGATGCCCCGGTAGATGCCCTGCTGGCGCAGCGCGGCCTGCTCGGCACGCAGCGCGTCGTAGTTCATCAGCTCGCGCAGCTTCTTCAGGCTGGCCTGGTGCGACAGGATCTCCAGCTTGATGCCGGAGGCGCCGGCCGTGGGGTAGGCGTCGTCCGGGATGACGTTCAGCTCACGGATGGTCAGCGGGTCCATGCCGATCTTCTGCGCCGCCAGGTCGACCAGCGCCTCGGTCACGGCGCAGGCAATCGGGTGGCCCACGCCGCGGTACTGGCAGGTCGGCGTCTTGTTCTGGAACACCACGTTGAGCTTTGCGCGGTAGTGCTGGTGCTTGTACGGGCCGCCCACCAGGTTGACCACCTGGTTGCCCTCGATGGCGCTGGTGCGCGGGAACATGGAGTACGGGCCGATGCCGGTGAGGTCGACCATGTCGAAACCCAGGATCTCGCCGGTCTTGTTGACCGCGATGCGGGCCTTGACCTCGTGGTGGCGGGCATGGATGTCGCTGGTGAAGCTCTCCAGCCGGTCGGCCACGAACTTCACCGGTCGCCCCAGCATGATCGACAGCGCCACAGTGGCGAAGTCGTCCGGGTAGGCGTGCACCTTGATGCCGAAGGAGCCGCCCACGTCCTTGCAGACCACGCGGATGGCGCTGGCCGGCAGGTCGAACTGGCGGCCATAGAGGTCCTGCATCATGTGCGGGGCCTGGAACGAGTGGTAGACCGTCAGACGCTGTTCGGCCGGGTTCCAGTGGGCGATCTGGGCGCGCGGCTCCAGGGTCACGCCGGTGTGGCGGCCGAATTCAAAGTCGATCTCGGCCACCGCGTCGGCCTCGGCGAACACCCGGTCCACATCGCCCACGTTCAGGCTGCGGGTGAAGCACAGGTTGTCGCCCAGCTCGGGGTGGATCAGCGGGGTGGACGGGTCGAGGGCGGTCGACATCTCGGTCGCGGCGGGCAGTTCTTCCCAGTCGACCATGACGAGTGCCAGCGCGTCCTCGGCCTGGGCGCGGGTCTCGGCCACCACCGCCACCACCGGCTCGCCCTGCCAGCAGGCGCGGTCGACCGCCAGCGGGTACTGCGGTGCCGACTTCATGCCGGCCAGGTGGCCCAGCACGGCGACCCAGGGCTTGCAGACCTTGGCCAGGTCGTGGCCGTCGGCCACCAGCAGCACGCCGGGCACCGCGCGGGCCGCATCGGCGTGGATCTTCTTGATGCGCATGTGCGCCACCGGGCTGCGCCAGAAGGCCACGTGCGCCATGCGGGGCAGTTCGATGTCGTCGATGTACTGGCCCAGGCCCTGGGTCAGGCGCTCGATGCCGCCGCGCGGCACGGTGGCGCCGATGTAGCGCGGGTCGTCGGTGACGGGGGTCAGCGGGCGGGGCTGCCCGATGCCCGGTTCCAGGTTTTCAATGTCCCGTTTCATGCCTTGGCCTCCTGGCTCTGTTGTTGCCGTTGTTGCAGCACTTCGCAGATGGCGTCCACGATGGCGTGGTAGCCGGTGCAGCGGCAGTAGTTGCCGGAAATGAACTCGCGCACTTCGGTGCGGCTGGCGTGGGGCTGGGTCTCGACCAGCTCCTTGGCCGCCATCAGCATGCCCGAGGTGCAGAAGCCGCACTGCAGCGCGTTGCGCCGCACGAAGGCCTCCTGCAGGTCGCGGATCACGCCGCTGCGGCTGGCGCCTTCGATGGTCAGCACCTCGCCGCCGTCGGCCTGCACCGCCAGCGTCAGGCAGCCGCGCACGATGTGGCCGTTGAGTTCCACGGTGCAGGCACCGCAGACGCCGTGCTCGCAGCCGAGGTGGCTGCCCTTGAGGCCGAGGTCTTCGCGCAGGAAGTCCACCAGGTGGGTGCGGGGCTGCACGCTGCACTGGCGGCGTTCACCGTTGACGGTGACGTGGATGGTGTGGAGGTCTGCCATGGTGAATGTCCTTGTGGTCTCAGGCGGCGGCGCCGGTGAACAGGCGCTGCAGCAGCACGCCGGCCAGGTGGCGTTTGGTCTCGGGGGTGTTGGTCAGGTCGGGCAGGGGGTCGATCGAGTCGCGCAGCGCCTGCACCGCCCGGGCCACGCGGGCGGCATCGGGCGCAGCGCCTTCCAGCACCGCCTCGGCCGCGGCCGCGCGCACCGGCGTGGCGTCCACCCCCAGCAGCACCACGCGCACATCGCGCAGCACGCCACTGTGGCGCCGTGCGGTGGCGGCCATGCCGACGATGGCGTAGTCGCCGTGGCGGCGGGCCAGCTCCTGGAAGCCGAACCAGTGGTCGGCACCGGCCAGCGGCAGTTCGCTGGCCACCAGCACCTCGTCGGGCTCCAGCGCGGTGGCATAGAGCCCCTGGAAGAAGTCGTCGGCGGCGATGCGGCGCTCGCCATTCGGCCCGCGCGCCACCACCGTGCCGCCCAGCGCCAGCAGGCAGGTCGGCCATTCGGCCGCCGGGTCGGCATAGGCGATGGAGCCGCCCCAGGTGCCGCTGTTGCGGATGGCGCGGTGTGCAATGTGGGGTGCCGCCGCTTTCAGCAGCGGCGCGTGGCGGGCCACCAGCGGGCTGTGCTCGATCTCGCTGTGGGTGGCCAGCGCGCCGATGCGCAGCACATTGCCCTGCACGCTGATGCCGCGCAGCGCCTCGATGCCGGTGATGTCGATCACCAGGCGCGGCTCCGAGAGCCGCATGTTCAGCGTGGCCATCAGGGTCTGGCCACCGGCCAGCAGGCGGGCGTCGTCGCCGTGTTCCTGCAGCAGCGAGAGCACCTGGTCGAGCGAGCGGGGTTTGACGTAATCGAAGGCAGCGGCTTTCATGGGCGGTCCTCAGGAGGTCAGCAGGGAAGCGATCCACACGCCGAAGCCGGTGGACAGGGCGCCCAGCGCGAACCACAGCACGCGCAGGCTCTCGGGCGCCGGTACGGCGGCGGGCGGGGCCGGGCGGGTGGCGACGGTGGGGGTGAACGCGGGCGCAGGAGCGGATGCCGGAGCGGGTGCCGGAGCGGGTGCCGGGGCCGCAGCAGTCGAGGGCGAGCTGGCGGGCGCAGCCACCGCCGGTGCGGCCGTTGCAGCCGGGGCCACCGCAGCGGGCTCGGCCGCGTCGGTGGCAGGTGCCGGTGCGGCTTCGGCCGGCGCCGCCACGATGGCGTTGAAGGCAGAGAAGAACTGGTCGGCCATCTGCTTGGCGGCGGCGTCGATCATGCGGCCGCCGACCTGGCCGAGCTTGCCGCCCACCGAGGCCTGGGTGGTGTAGCTCAGGCGGGTGCCGTCGGCCTCGTCGGTCAGCGCCACGTTGCTGTGGCCTTTGGCCATGCCGGCGGCGCCGCCGGAGCCTTCGAAGTTGAGGGTGCAGCCTTCGTTCTCGCGCACGTCCTCCATGCGGATGTGGCCGACAAAGCGGGCCCGCACCGGGCCCACCTTCACCGCCACGCGGGCGGTGCGTTCGGTCGGGCTGGTGGCCTCCATGGCTTCGCAGCCCGGGATGCAGCGCACCAGCACCTCGGGGTCGTTGAGCCCTGCCCACACCTTGTGGCGCGGTGCGGCGATCAGGATGTCTCCTGTCAATTCCATGTCTTCGATCCTCGGGTTTTCACGGGTGTTTTTGTTTACCAGGCGGTTAACAATGGTACGAATCATTGACCTGTCGGTAAATAGCGTGCGCATCCAGACAAACCCTGACCCGGTCGCCGAAGCCGAACCCATGCCCCCGGAAGCCCCGGCCCGCCGGCGCATGGGCGTGGCCGAGCGCGAGCGCCAGATCCTGGACGGCGCCATCGCCTTCTTTGCCGAACATGGCTTTGACGGCCAGCTGCGCGACCTGGCCCGCAGCATCGGCGTCACCCATGCCCTGCTGTACCACTACTTCCCCACCAAGCAGGCGCTGGTCGACCGCGTCTACCTGGAGGTGTTCGAGGGCCGCTGGCGCACCGAATGGGACAGCCTGCTGGACGACCCCGCCATCAGCGTCGAGGACAAGTTCACCGCCTTCTATGCGGAGTACGTGAACATCACCCTGACCAAAGAATTCGTGCGCATCCTGGTGTTCTCGGGCCTGACCGACCACACCATCACCGACCGCTTCTTCGCCATGCTGCGGGTGCGGCTGTTCCCGCGCCTGATCCGCGAGACCCGCCGCTTCCGGGGCGTGGTCAGCCGCGCGCGGCCCAGCGAACGCGAGATGGAACTGCTCATGGGGCTGCATGGCGGCTTTTTCTACATCACCATGCGGCGCTGGATCTATGCGCAGGACGTCTACACCGAAACCCACCACGAGGGCTACGACGAAGCCCTGGTGCGCGACCGGGTGCGCGGCTACCTGATCGCCAGCCGCGAACTGTTTGCCGAGTCGGCCAGCAAGGCACCGGCGGCCCGCAAAAAGCCGGCCGCCAGCCGATGAACCAGAGTCAGAGAAGGCCGGTGCGGGGACACCGGCGTCATGCCAACCCGGCTGAACCCACAGCCACGACATCCACCGAGGAGACAACATGAAGTTCACGAAATTCGCCATGGCCAGCCTGGTCGCGCTCGGGGCCACGGTCGCAGCCGGTTCGGCCTTCGCGCAGCAGCGCGTCACGGTCAACATCGGCTCCAGCCACCCCACCACCAATATCTGGGCCTTCGCCATGAAGGAAGTGTTCCAGCCCGAGGTCGACCGCATCCTCAAGGAAGGCGGCGGCAAGTACGAGGTGCGCTGGCGCGAGAACTACGGCGGCACGCTCTACAAGTTCACCGACACCCGCGCGGCCGTGCGCGACGGCATCGTCGATGTGGGCATGGTCGGCACCGTGTGGGAGAACTCCGCCATGCCGCTGCAGAACGTGACCTACTTCACCCCGTTCGCCACCACCAACCACGAGCAGCTGATCGAGATCTTCGACAAGCTCAACGCCACCGTCCCGGCGCTCAAGGACAGCTGGGCCGCCCAGAACATGGTGCCGCTCTCCTCGCTGATCACCGACAGCTACGACATCTACGCCAACTTCCCGGTCACCAACATGGATGCGCTCAAGAACAAGCGCATCAATGCCCCCGGCACCTCGGCCAACTGGCTGCGCGACACCGGTGCCACCCCGGTGGACGGCGCCCTGACCACCTACTACACCAACATCCAGACCGGCGTGACCCAGGGCGCGCTGTCGTTTGCCAGCGGCATCGGCCCGGCCCGCGTGTACGAAGTGGCCAAGCACCTGACCCGCATCGACATCGGCGCCATGTACTTCGGCAGCGTGGCGGTCAACAAGCGCTTCTTCGAGAAGCTGCCCAAGGAAGTACAGGACGCCATGCTGCAGGCGGGCAAGGCCACCTCCAAGGCCCACGGCCAGCACGTCACCAAGACCGCCAACGCCGCACTGGACACCATGAAGGCCGCCGGCCTGCAGATCACCGAACTGCCGCAGGCCGAAAAGACCAAGTGGGTCAACAGCCTGCCCAACATCGTGGCGCCCTGGCTGCAGACCACCGGCGACGGCGGCAAGCAGGTGCTCAAGGCCTACTTCGACGAGCTGCGTGCGCGCGGCGTGAAACCGCTGCGCGACTGGGAAGCCCAGAACCGCTGATGGCATGACCTTCTCCGCCGTCCGGCCTGCGTGCCGGCGGCGGTTTTTTTGACCCATCTCCTGCGGGTGACCCGTGCACAACGAACCTGATTTCGCCAGCGAGACCCCCGCGGTCGCCGGCCTCACCAATCCCCTGCAAGGGCTGGCCAACCTGATGGCGGCCATCGGCACCGTCTGGATCTTCGCCATGATGCTGCTGGTGGTGGCCGACGTGCTGGGCCGCAACTTCTTCGACGCGCCGATCACCGGCGTGGCCGAGTTCGCCGCCCGCTCGGTGGCCTCCATCGTCTTCCTGCAGCTGGCCGCCGCCATCTGCTCCGGCCGCATGACCCGCAGCGACTTCCTGCTGCAGTTCATCGCCCGCCGCTCCACCGCCGCCGTCAAGGCCCTGGATGTGTTCAACGTGGTCGTGGGCGCGCTGCTGTTCGCCGCCCTGGCCGTCATTGCCTGGCCCGAGCTGGTCGAGGCTTACCAGAGCCAGGAATACATGGGCGTGCAAGGCGTCTTCACCGTGGTGACCTGGCCGTTCCGCGCCCTGATCGTGCTGGGTTCGGCGGTGGCCGCCGTGGCCTACCTGGGCTGCATCCCTTCCCTGCTGCGCAACCCCGTCGTTCAAGGAGCTCAGGCATGAGCGAACTCGCCCTGGGCGGGCTCCTCATCGGAGCCCTGGTCTTTCTGGTGCTGATCGGCCTGCACATTGCCGTGGCCCTGACCGCGGTCGGCTTCGCCGGCATCTGGCTGATGCGCGAAGACGTGGAAATGGCCATGCGCCTGCTCTACCTGTCGGCCTACAACGGCGTGGCCGACTACATCTTCGCCACCATCCCGCTGTTCGTGCTCATGGGGCTGCTGGTGTCCATAGCGAACGTCGGCAAGGACACCTTCGACGTGGCCGAGACCCTGTTGCGCCGCATCCGCGGCGGCCTGGGCGTGGCCACCGTGGCGGCGAACACCGTGTTCGCCGCCGTGACCGGCGTGTCCATCGCCTCGGCGGCGGTGTTCACCCGCGTGGCGGTGCCCGAGATGGTGCGCCACGGCTACCGCACCAGCTTCGCCGCCGGCACCGTGGCCGGCAGCTCGGTGCTGGGCATGATGATCCCGCCCAGCCTGCTGATGATCATCTACGGCGTGCTGGCCGAGCAGTCCATCGGCACCCTGTTCATTGCCGGCGTGATCCCGGGCTTCTTCCTGGCCATCGCCTTCGCCGTGATGATCGTGCTGATGGCCCGCTTCTCCCCGGGCGTGGTGTTCGATTTGAAGAAGCAGGCCGAGATCGCGGCCGAGCGCAGCACTGCGCGCCTGCTCACCACCGGCGAGATGCTGACCAAGCTGGTGCCGATTGCCGCCCTGGTGGCGCTGGTGCTGGGCGGCCTGTACTCCGGCTTCTTCACGCCCACCGAGGCCGGGGGCGTGGGCGCGTTCGGCGCCTTCGTCATTGCCATCCTGCGGCGCAAGCTGGGCGGCGGCAACCTGTGGCGGGTGCTGACCGAGACCGGCGCGGTGTCGGTGGGCATCCTGATCCTGCTGGTGGCGGCGGGCTTCTACAGCCGCATGCTGTCGGTGGCCGGCGTGCCGGTGGCCATCAGCGACCTGGTGCAGGACAGCGGCTTCGGCCCCTGGGGCTTCCTGATGATCTATGTGCTGATCCTGCTGCTGCTGGGCATGATCCTGGACAGCAGCTCGATCCTGCTGATCATGACGCCGGTGGCCGCGCCGATCGCCGCCGACCTCGGCTTCAACCTGATCCAGTTCGGCGTGATCACCGTGCTGGCCGTGGAGATCGGTCTGCTCACCCCGCCCTTCGGCATTTCGGTCTTCACCGTCAAGTCCACCCTCAACGACCCGAAGGTGTCGGTGGAAAGCATCTTTGCCGGCACCCTGCCCTTTGTGGGCGTGATGCTGCTGGTGCTGCTGCTGGTGGCCGTGTTCCCCTGGATGTCGCTGGCGCTCACCTGAGCGCACACGCCGACCTTCAGCGCAACGCCCGCACCGCCCAGCCGAAGAACGCCCCCAGGGCGCCGAACGCCAGCCCGCCGGCCGCCAGCACCACCCCGGAGCCCAGCACCGGAGCGAGTGCGGCGGCGCTGGCGGCACCGGCCGCATTGCCCACGAACAGCGCGCACGCGAACAGCGACACGGCGGTGCCGCGCGCGTGCGGCGTCATCTGGGTGGCGTTGAGCTGCAGCGTGTTGTGGAACATGAAGAAGCCGAAGCCGGCCATGGCCGCGGCCAGCGGCGACACCAGCGTGCCGGGCAGCAGACCCAGCAGCACGAAGCCGGTGGCCACCAGGGCGCCACCGGTCCAGGCCAGCCGGCTCTCGCCCAGCCGCGCCGACAGCGGCCCGGCCAGCAGCATGTAGGCCGATCCGCCCAGGCCGTAACAGGCCGCCACCGCGCCGGCGGCCGACAGGCTCAGCCCCTGCACCTGGTGCAGGTGGGCCGCCCAGATGGCGGGCACGCCGAAGCCGATGAAGCCGTTCACCAGCGCCACCGCCAGCACCACCCGGGACCAGCGCCCGGTGACGATGGAGCCCCACAGCCGCCACAGCCCGCCCGCCGGCGGCAACACCGCCGCCGCGACCACGCCGCCCCGGTGCTGCCGCCGCACCTCGGCCGCCAGCCACAGGCCCACGCCGGCAAACAGCAGGGCCATGGCGCCGAAGCCCCAGCGCCAGCCCGGCCCATCGGTGAACAGACCGCCGGCCACCTGCCCGCCCATGATGCCCAGCGTGATGCCCAGGCCGATGCGCGCCAGCGCCACCTGGCGCTGTTCGTAGGGCACATGGTCGCCCACCCAGGCCAGCCCCAGCGGGATCAGGCCGGCGGCCCCCAGGCCCACCACCAGCCGGGTCACCAGCAGGGCGTCCAGCCCGCCGGCCCACACCGCCGCCAGGCTGCCGGCGGCGCACAGCAGCGCGGCGCCCACCAGCACCCGCAGCTTGCCGAAGCGGTCGCCCAGCGGGCCGTAGAACAGCTGGGCCAGCCCGTAGGCCAGCGCGAACACCGACACCACCTGCGCGGCCTCCGACAGCCCGACGCCGAACTCCCGCGACAGCTCGGGCAGCATGGCGTCGCCGATGCGCTGCGCCGCCATGCTGGCCAGGGCGGCCAGCAGCAGCAGCGGCAGGGTGCGGGCGGTGTCGGGGGCGGTGGAGGCAGGGGCGGACGGGGTGCGGACGGTCTCAGGCATGTGCGCTGCCGCGGCTGCCCGGCGGCGCCAGCACATGGCGTGTCATGGCGCCGGCCAGTTCGGCCTCGCCCAGGAACACGGTGCCCGCACCGGCGGCGCGCAGCTGTGCGGCCTCTTCTTCGTTGTGGGAGCGCACGACCACCTCGATGCCGGGGTTGAGCGTGCGCGCGGTGTCGATCATGGCCTGGGCGGCCAGCGCGTCCGGGGTGGCCACCACCAGCATGCGGGCGTGGGCGATGTGGGCCTGGATCAGCACCGCCGGCTCGGCCGCGTCGCCGGCCACGGCGGCCAGGCCCTGGGTGCGCAGGCGCTCCACCAGCTCGCGGTTCTGCTCGGCCACCACGAAGGGCTGCCCGGCGGCCTGCAGGGCGTCGGCAATGCGCCGGCCCACCCGGCCGTAGCCGACCAGCACCACCTGCTGCGCCAGGAAGCGCTGTTCGGTGCTCATGGGCAGTTCGGCCAGCGGGTCGTCGCGCGCCTCCAGCCGCCGCACATAGGCCGACTTCTCGCGCAGGAAGGCCTGCAGCGGCGCGATGGCGCGGAACAGCAGCGGGTTCAGCGCGATGGAGATCAGGGCACCGGCCAGCACCAGGCTCTGCCCGGCCGGGTCCATCAGCCCCAGCGACGCACCCAGGCCGACCAGGATGAACGAGAACTCGCCGATCTGCGCCAGGCTGGCCGAGACGGTGAGCGCGGTGTTGAGCGGGTAGCGCATGGCCAGCACCAGCAGGGCGGCCGCCAGCGACTTGCCCAGCAGGATGATCAGCACCACGCCCAGCACCCGCAACGGCTGCTCCACCAGCACGGCCGGGTTGAACAGCATGCCGACCGACACGAAGAACAGCACCGCAAAGGCGTCGCGCAGCGGCAGCGATTCTTCGGCCGCCCGGTGGCTGAACTCGGATTCGCGCAGCACCATGCCGGCAAAGAAGGCGCCGAGCGCGAACGACACCCCGAACAGCGCAGCCGACCCGAAGGCAATGCCCACCGCAGCCGCCACCACGCACAGCGTGAACAGCTCGCGCGAGCCGGTTCTGGCCACCTGCCACAGCAGCCAGGGGAACACCCGGCGGCCCACCACCAGCATCAGCACCACGAAGGCCGCCACCTGCAGCAGCGTCCTGCCCACGGTCTGCCACACCGGCACGCCGTCGGCCGCCGGCTGGGTGCCGCCCAGGTAGCCGGCCAGCGGCGGCAGCAGCACCAGCACCAGCACCATGGCCAGGTCTTCCACCACCAGCCAGCCCACCGCGATGCGCCCGGTGTGCGAGTCCAGCAGGCCCAAACTTTCCAGCGCGCGCAGCAGCACCACCGTGCTGGCCACCGACAGCGCAATGCCGAACACCAGCGCCTGCCCGATGCCCCAGCCCCACCAGGTGGCCAGCCCCATGCCCATGAGCGTGGCCACCAGCATCTGCACCACCGCGCCGGGCACCGCGATCTTGCGCACCGCCAGCAGGTCGTCCAGCGAGAAGTGCAGGCCCACCCCGAACATCAGCAGCATCACGCCGATCTCGGCCAGCTGCGCGGCCAGCCCGGCATCGGCCACGAAGCCGGGGGTGAAGGGGCCCAGCACCACGCCGGCCAGCAGGTAGCCCACCAGCGCCGGCAGCTTCAGCCGCGAGGCGATCACGCCCAGCACCAGCGCCAGCCCGAAGCCGGCGGCGATGGTGGTGATGAGCGAGATGTTGTGTTCCATGGTGGCTGTCGAGTTTGGCATGGTCGGCGCAACCCGCGCGACAGGGGCCGACAAGCCGCTGCGCTAGCGTGTGGTCATGAACGCCGCCTCTTCCAGCCCCCGCGCACAACGCGCCGATCCCTCGGTCATCGACTCGCGCCAGGCCGCGTGGCGCCTGCTCATCACGCTGGGCCTGGTGACGCTGGGCAACAGCGCGATGTATGTGGTGTCGGTGGTGCTGCCGGCGGTGCAGGCCGAGTTCGGTGTCGGCCGGGCCGACGCCTCGCTGCCCTACACGCTGATGATGGTCTGCCTGGGCATCGGCGGCATCTTCACCGGCCGCCTGGCCGACCGCCACGGCCTCATGCCGGTGCTGTGGGTCGGCTCGGTGGCGGTGGTGGGCGGCTTCGTGTGGGCCGGCCTGTCGGGCAGCATCTGGAGCTTCGGGCTGGCGCACGGACTGCTGCTGGGGCTGCTGGGCAGTTCATCGACGTTTGCGCCGCTGCTGGCCGACACCGCGCTGTGGTGGAACCGGCGGCGCGGCATCGCGGTGGCCATCTGCGCCAGCGGCAACTATGTGGCCGGCGCGCTGTGGCCACCCATCGTGCAGCACGGCATCGACACCATCGGCTGGCGCCAGACCTACATCCTCATGGGCGTGTTCTGCGGCATCGGCATGTTCCTGCTGTCGCTGTGCATGCGCCAGCGCCCGCCGCTGGCAGAGGCCGCACCGGCACCGGTGAGCGGGGCCGGCGGCGTGCTGACCGGTACCGACCGCAGCCGGCCCTTCGGCCTGTCGCCGGCCCGGGCGCAGCAGCTGCTGTGCGTGGCGGGCGTGGCCTGCTGTGTGGCCATGTCGATGCCGCAGGTGCACATCGTGGCCTATTGCTCCGACCTGGGCTTCGGCGCGGCCCGGGGGGCCGAAATGCTCTCGCTCATGCTGGCCTGCGGCATCGTCAGCCGGCTGGTGTCGGGCCTCATCTGCGACCGCATCGGCGGCATCCGCACGTTGCTGCTGGGTTCGGCCCTGCAGGGCGTGGCGCTGCTGCTGTTCCTGCCCTTCGACGGGCTGGTGCCGCTGTATGTGATCTCGGCGCTGTTCGGCCTGTTCCAGGGCGGCATCGTGCCGGCCTACGCCATCATCGTGCGCGAACACTTCGACCCGCAGGAGGCCGGCGCGCGGGTGGGGGCGGTCATCATGGCCACGCTGGTGGGCATGGCGCTGGGCGGCTGGCTCTCGGGCTGGGTGTTCGACCTGACCGGCAGCTACCGCGCCGCCTTCATCAACGGCATCGGCTGGAACCTGCTCAACCTCACGATCGCGTTCTGGCTGTTCCGCCGGGTGCGCCACGCGCCGCCCACGCCGCGCTGATCCAGCCGTGGCCGCTGACCAGCACCACGCCGCCCAGCACCAGCAGTGCCCCCAGCAGGAAGCTGGGCTCGATCGGCTCGGCCAGCAGCCAGGCCCCCAGCAGCACGCCGAACACCGGCGTGAGGAACGAGAACACGCCCAGCCGCGAGGCCAGGTAGTGCCGCAGCAGCCAGAACCACAGCAGGAAGCTGGCAAAGCTCACCACCACCGCCTGAAAGGCCAGTGCGCCCCACACCGCCGGCGTCGGCCGGAAGGTGGTGTGCCCCATCAGGAAGGCGGCCGGCAGCAGCAGCACAAAGGCCCCCAGCAGCTGGTAGAGCAATGTCTGGGTGGCCGGCAGGGCCGCCACCTTGGTGGTGCGGATGACCACCGTGGTGGCACCCCAGGCCATGCCCGCCAGCAGGCCCAGCGCGTCGCCCCACAGCATCCGGCGCCAGTCGCCGGGGGTTGAGGCGTCGCGCCACAGGAAGCCGATGGCGATGCCCGCAAACGCCAGCGTTATGCCCGCCCACTGCAGCGGCGCCAGCCGTTCCGAGGGCAGCTTCCAGTGCAGGCCGAGCGCCGCGAACACCGGCGCGGTGTAGAGGAACACGATCATGTGCGCCGCCGAGGTGTGGCGCAGCCCCTCGCCCACCAGCAGGTACTCGAAGGCGAACAGCGCGCCGGCCGCAGCGCCCGGTTGCCACACGCCGCTGCCCACATCCAGCCGTTCGCCGCGCCAGGCCATGAGCAGGCCGACCAGCGCCGCCGCAATGCCGGAGCGCACCGCGATCTGCAGCACCGGCGAAAAGTCCTCTGCGGTGGCCTTGAGCACGATCTGCTGCGCGCTCCACAGCAGGCAGAGCATGAGCATCAGGCCGGTGGCCCGGGCGTCCAGGGGTTGTCGGGTGTCCATCCACCGATTCTGGCTTTGACGGATGTGCGGCACCTAACGAGAATCCGACAAGCCCATGCCGCCACCCCGTCAACGCAACGCCCCGCTGCAGGTCAGCAGCCCCGAGTTCACCGAAGCCCTGCCGTGCCCGGTGCATTTCCGCGTGGCCGACCTGCCGCCGGACGCCACCTACCCGCGCCACAGCCACCGCTGGGGCGAGCTGGTGTATTCCTTCAGCGGCGTGATGGAGGTCGAGCTCACCGGCACCGTCTGCATGGTGCCGCCGCAGGCCGCGTTGTGGCTGCCACCGGGGGTGGGGCACCGGGGCATGAACCGGCAGGCGTCGCACCACGCCTCGGTCTACATCGCGCCCGAACTCATCCCGCCGATGCCGGCGCAGCCCTGTGCGGTGAGCGTGAGCCCGCTGCTGCGCAGCCTGCTGGAGCGCCTGCAGGCGCAGCCGCCGGTGCTGCCCTACACGGCCGCGCAGGAGCGTTTGTTGCGGGTGGTGGTGGACGAGATGGCGCAGTCGCAGGTGCTGCCGAGCTGGCTGCCCGGCACCGACGACGCCCTGCTGCAGCCGGTGCTGCTGGCCCTGCAGGACCTGCCGGGTGACAACCGCAGCGCGGCCGACTGGGCGCGCACGGTGCACACCACCGAACGCACCCTGGCCCGGCGCTTCCAGGCCCGGCTGGGCATGGGCCTGAACGAATGGCGGCAGCGCCTGCGGGTGTCGCGGGCGCTGCCGTTGCTGGAAGCCGGCCAGACGGTGGAGGCCATCGCCCAGGACCTGGGCTATGCCTCCACCTCGGCCTTCATCGCCATGTTCCGGCGGCTCACCGGGAGCACGCCGGACGCCTTCAGGCGAGATCGAAACGGTCGTTGTTCATGACCTTGACCCAGGCGGCCACGAAGTCGCGCACGAACTTCTCGCGGTTGTCGCTCTGGGCATAGACCTCGGCCAGGGCGCGCAGCTGCGAGTTCGAGCCGAACACCAGGTCGACCACGGTGCCGGTGAAGCGCACTTCGCCGGTCTTGCGGTCACGGCCTTCCAGCACGCCGGCGGCCGCCGTCTTTTTCCACTGGGTGCGCATGTCGAGCAGGTTCACGAAGAAGTCGTTCGACAGCGTGCCCGGGCGGTCGGTGAACACACCGTGGCGGGTGCCGGCGGCGGTGATGCCCAGGGCGCGCATGCCGCCGACCAGGGCGGTCATTTCCGGGGCACTGAGCTGCAGCAGCTGGGCCTTGTCGATCAGGCGCTCGGCCACCGAGTCTTCCAGGCCGCGCTTGACATAGTTGCGGAAGCCGTCGGCCACCGGTTCCAGCACCGCGAAGGAATCGACGTCGGTCTGCTCCTGCGAGGCGTCGGTGCGGCCCGGCGCGAACGGCACCGTCACCTTCACACCGGCGGCCTGGGCGGCGGCTTCCACCGCAGCGCTGCCCGCCAGCACGATCAGGTCGGCCAGCGAGATCTTCTTGCTGCCCGGCTGCGCGCTGTTGAAGGCGCTGCGGATGGTCTCGAGCTTTGCCAGCACGGCGGCCAGTTCGGCCGGCTGGTTGGCTTCCCAGTCCTTCTGCGGGGCCAGGCGGATGCGGGCACCGTTGGCGCCGCCGCGCTTGTCGCTGCCACGGAAGGTGGCGGCCGAGGCCCAGGCCACCGACACCAGCTGCTGCACGCTCAGGCCGGAGGCCAGCACCTGCGCCTTCAGCGCGGCGATGTCCTTCTCGTCGACCAGGGGGTGGTCCACCGGCGGCACCGGGTCCTGCCAGATCAGCACTTCCTTGGGCACCAGCTTGCCCAGGTAACGGGCGCGCGGGCCCATGTCGCGGTGGGTCAGCTTGAACCAGGCGCGGGCGAAGGCGTCGGCGAACTCGGCCGGATTCTGGTGGAAGCGGCGCGAGATCTTTTCGTAGGCCGGGTCCATGCGCAGCGACAGGTCGGCCGTGGTCATCATGGGCGGGTGCTTCTTGGACGGGTCGTGCGCGTCCGGGATCAGGTGCTCGGGCTTGCAGTTCTTCGGCGTCCACTGGTGGGCGCCGGCCGGGCTCTTGGTCAGCTCCCACTCGTAGCCGAACAGCATGTCGAAGTAGCCGTTGTCCCAGGTGGTCGGGTTGGGTTTCCAGGCGCCTTCGATGCCGCTGGTGGTGGTGTGCACGCCCTTGCCGGTGCCCAGGCGGTTGATCCAGCCGAAGCCCTGCTCTTCAATGGCGGCGCCTTCCGGCTCGGGGCCGACCAGCGACGGATCACCCGCGCCGTGGGCCTTGCCGAAGGTGTGGCCGCCGGCCACCAGGGCCACGGTCTCTTCGTCGTTCATGGCCATGCGGGCGAAGGTCTCGCGCACGTCGCGGCCGGAGGCCACCGGGTCGGGCACGCCGTCCGGGCCTTCCGGGTTCACATAGATCAGGCCCATCTGCACGGCGCCCAGCGGGTCGTCGAGCATGCGTTCGCCGGAGTAGCGGCTGTCGGCCTCCTTGCTGCTGGCCAGCCACTTCGATTCCGGACCCCAGTAGATGTCTTCCTCGGGCGCCCAGATGTCTTCACGGCCACCGGCGAAGCCGAAGGTCTTGAAGCCCATGGATTCCAGGGCCACGTTGCCGGCCAGGATGAACAGGTCGGCCCAGGAAAGGTGGTTGCCGTACTTCTGCTTGATCGGCCAGAGCAGGCGGCGGGCCTTGTCCAGGTTGCCGTTGTCGGGCCAGCTGTTGAGCGGGGCGAAGCGCTGGTTGCCGGTGCCGGCGCCGCCACGGCCGTCGGAGATGCGGTAGGTGCCGGCGGCGTGCCAGGCCATGCGGATCATCAGGCCGCCGTAGTGGCCCCAGTCGGCCGGCCACCAGTCCTGGGAGTCGGTCATGAGGGCCTTGAGGTCGGCGACCACGGCGTCCAGGTCGAGCTGCTGGAACGCTTGGGTGTAGTCGAAGTCTTCACCCATCGGGTTGGAGGCCGGGGTGTGCTGGTGCAGGATGTTCAGGCGCAGCTGGTTCGGCCACCAGTCGGTGTTGGTGCGGGCCTGGCCGGTGGCGGCGGCCGGGATGGCGGCGCCGGAGAAGGGGCATTTCGTTTCGGTTGTCATCGTGGCTCCTTGTCGTTGGTGAGGTTCGCCCGATAAAGGCGAACGGGCAGTCTAGGCCGGTGGTTTTGGCCGGGCAATGACAAATTGCCTATGGCGTTCATAGGCCGCCAGCGTGACGAACGACCGCAACCGGAACAGGGTTTTGTTCAAGACAAACGCAAGTCGGTCGAAAAGGGGACACGCCAGCATTTCCTGGCCCCTCTTTTTTCTCCGGAGGTTTCCCATGCGCACCAACCTGCCCGTGACCCAGCGCGAGTTCGAATTCCCGGCCGACGCGACGCTGCTGTCCACCACCGACACCCAGAGCCATGTCCGGTATGCGAACGAATCGTTCCTGGCGGTGAGCGGTTTCACGGCAGAGGAGCTCATCGGGCAGCCGCACAACCTGGTGCGCCACCCGGACATGCCGAAGGAGGCGTTTGCCGACATGTGGGAAACGCTCAAAGGCGGGCAGTCCTGGACGGCGCTGGTCAAGAACCGCTGCAAGAACGGCGACCACTACTGGGTGCGTGCCAACGCCACGCCGGTGGTGCGCGACGGCCAGCTGGTGGGCTACATGTCGGTGCGCACCAAGCCCACCCGCGACGAGGTGCGACAGGCCGAGCAGCTCTATGCCCGATTCGTGCGCGGCGAGCAGGGCTCGCAGGCCTTCCACAAGGGCATCATCATCCGCACCGGCCTGGCCCGCTGGATGTCCTGGACCCAGACCGCCTCGCTGCGCAGCCGCATCCTGTGGCCGATGTCCGCCGCGCTGGCGGCGGTGGCCGGCGCCGGCTTCGTGATCCATCCGCTGGACGAGGCCCTGTCGCTGGCCGCGCAGATGGCGGTGGCCTTCGGCGCAGTGGCCTGGTGGCTGGACCGCCAGATCGTGGCGCCGGTGCAGCAGGTGCTGCGCCAGGCGCAGGCGGTGGCCGCCGGCCAGCCGGGCAGCAACGAGCAGCTCAACCGGGTGGACGAGATCGGCATGCTGCTGCGCACCGTCAACCAGTCCGGCCTGAACCTGCGGGCGCTGCTCGACGATGTGTCGGCCCAGATCGGCGGCGTGCGGGCTTCCAGCGAGGAAATGGCCGCCGGCACCGCCGACCTCAGCGAGCGCACCGAGCAGGCCGCCTCCAGCCTGCAGGAAACCGCCGCCTCGATGGAAGAGATGAACGCCACCGTGTCCAGCACCGGCCGCACCGCCGACGAGGCCACCCGCATGGCCGAGAAGGCCAGCCACGCGGCCGAGCAGGGCAGCCAGATCGTGACCCAGGTGGTCGGCACCATGGGCGAGATCAGCGCCAGCTCGCGCCGCATTGCAGAAATCACCAGCCTGATCGACGGCATTGCCTTCCAGACCAACATCCTGGCGCTCAATGCGGCGGTGGAAGCCGCCCGGGCCGGCGAGCAGGGCCGGGGCTTTGCGGTGGTGGCCGGCGAGGTGCGCAACCTGGCCCAGCGCAGCGCGCAGGCGGCCAAGGAAATCGGCCAGCTCATCCAGGACAGCAACGACCGCGTGGCGTCCGGTCACCAGCTGGCGCAGCAGGCCGGCGAAGCCATGCAGAGCATCCTGCACGAAGCGCAGACCGTGTCTTCCATGATCCGCGACATCGGCCGCGCCACCCACGAACAGGTCACCGGCATCGGCCAGGTCAATGCCGCCGTGACCCAGCTCGACCAGGTGACGCAGCAGAACGCCACGCTGGTGGAACAGTCCACCGCCGCCGCCAACTCGCTCACCCAGCGGGCCGGGCGGCTGGCCGACGCGGTCGGCGTGTTCCGCTGACACCCTGGCGTCTTCAGGGCAGCCGGTCCGGCCCGGCCGGCTGCATACACTCGGGGAGTACCAGACAACCCGAGGACCGTTTCATGAGCCGTGGCCAGTTCCAGACCTTCTCCGACGTTTTCATCCTGGACGGCGTGCGCACGCCGATGGTCGATTACATGGGCGCCTTCGCCGAAGCCAACCCGATCGATCTGGGCATCAAGGTGGCGCGCGAGGTGCTGGCGCGCACCGGCATCGAGGCGGCACAGGTCGACTCGGTGCTGGCCGGCAACATGGCCCCCGGCGGCTTCGACCAGTTCTATGTGCCCCGCCACATCGGCCTGTACGCCGGGGTGCCGCAGGTGGTGCCGGCGCTGATGGTGCAGCGCATCTGCGGCACCGGCTTCGAGCTGTTCCGGCAGGCCGGCGAGCAGATCGGCGCCGGCGTGGCCACCACCGCGCTGCTGGTGGGCACCGAGTCCATGACCCGCAACCCGATCGCCGCCTTCGACCACCGGGGTGGCTTCCGGCTGGGTGCGCCGGTGGGCTTCAAGGACTACATGTGGGAGGCGCTCACCGACCCGTCGGTGGACATCAACATGATCCGCACCGCCGAGAACCTGGCGCAGCGCTACGGCATCACCCGGGCCGACGTCGACGCCTTCGCCGCGCAGTCGTTCGCGCGCGCCTGCGCCGCGCAGGAGAGCGGCTGGCTGGCCGGCGAGATCGTGCCGGTGGCCAATGAAACCTTCGAGCTCGAAGGCCACCGCCCGCGCAGCCTGCGCCTGGCCGGCAAGGCCGCCGTGGCCGACCGCGACACCCACCCCCGCCCCACCCCGCCCGAGGTGCTGGCCAAGCTGCGCACCGTGTTCAAGGACGGCGTGCAGACCGGTGGCAACAGCTCGGCCCTGACCGACGCCGCCGCTGCCGCACTGGTGGCCAGCGGCGATGTGGTGCGCGCCTGGGGCAAGGCCCCGCTGGCCCGCGTGGCGGCCGCCGCCGTGGTGGGCGTGGACCCGGCCCACATGGGCATCGGCCCGGCCCCGGCCATCCGGCTGCTGCTGGAGCGCGCCGGGCTGAAGCTGGACGATGTGGCCCGCTTCGAGATCAACGAAGCGCAGGGCGCCCAGACCCTGGCCGTGGGCCGCGAGCTCGGCCTCGATCTGGACCGCCTGAACGTGCATGGTGGCGCCATCGCGCTGGGCCATCCGCTGGCCGCCACCGGCGTGCGCTGCACCGTCACCGTGTCGCGCCAGATCCAGGCCATCGGCGCGCGCTGGGGCGTGGCGTCGGCCTGCGTGGGTGGTGGTCAGGGCATTGCGCTGCTGGTGGAGAACCCGGCGGCCTGAAGCGGGTCCATCCCGCCATGTTGTCCCTCCAGCTCGGGCCGGTGGCCCTGCCCACCGCACCGGTGCTGCTGCTCGCGGCGGTCTGGCTGGCGTCGTGGCTGGCCGGTCGGGTGGACCGACCGCGGTCGGGCGACGCCGTTTTCCACGCCGCCGTGCTGGGGTTGGTTGCCGCGCGACTCGCCTTTGTTGCCCTGCACGCCTCGGCCTATGCCGAGGCTCCGCTGTCGGTGCTGGATGTGCGCGATGGCGGCTGGTCGGCCCCGGCCGGTCTGCTGGTCGGGTTTGGCTGGCTGGTGGCGGTGGCCTGGCGCCACGCCGGGTCGCGCCGTGCGCTGGGCATCGGCGGCGGCACCGGGCTGGCGGTGTGGCTGGCCGGCATGCTCTGGCTGAACCAGGCTGCGCCCACCCGCATGCCGGCGGTGGATCTGGCGGCCCTGGACGGCCCGGGTCAGGTGACCTTGGCGCAAGCCGCCGCCGGCCGGCCGGTGGTGGTCAACCTGTGGGCCAGCTGGTGCGGCCCCTGCCGGGTCGAGATGCCGGTGCTCGCCGCCGCCCAGCAGCGCGAGACCGCCGTGGGTTTCCTGTTCGTGAACCAGGGCGAGCCGGCTGCCACGGTCAACACCTTCCTGCGCCAGCAGGGCCTGCCGCTGCGGGAAGTCTGGCTCGACCGCCCGGGCGCACTGGCCCGCGCCATCGGGTCCAACGGCCTGCCGGTGACGCTGTTCTTCGACGCGCAGGGCCGGCAGGTGGACGCGCACTTCGGCATCCTGAACGCGGCGGCGCTCGAAGCCCGGCTGCGGGCGCTCAGGCCGGCCGCCACGCCTCAGTTGCCCCGGTAGGTGGAGAAGCCGAAGGGGCTCAGCAGCGGCACGTGGTGTCCGCCCGCACCCCCCGGGGGCGTGAACAGACTGTTCACGGTGGCCGCCTAGATCGCAGGGCGAGGGCCTCTTAACCTCGGTCCCCTGTTCGTTTCACCGGAGAACGCCATGCGTGCGTCGACATTTCCCTGGGTGCTGGGCACCGGCGTGCTGCTGGGCCTGGGCAACCCGCTGGCTCGGCAGGCCGGTGCCAGCGGCCTGTCGGCCCTGGCCTTCACGCTGTGGCCCACCGCCCTGGCCGCGCTGCTGCTCGGCACGCTGGGCTGGTGGTGGCACGGACGGCGCACCCTCTCGGGCCGGTTGATGGTGTTCGGTCTGGTGGCCGGTGCGTTCGGCCACGCCCTGCCCATGCTGGCGGCCTACTGGCTGGCCACCCGGGCCGGCGCCGGCTTCGCATCGCTCTCGTTCACCCTGACCCCGGTGCTGACCCTAGCCATCATGGCCTTGCTCGGCCGCGAGCGGCTGCAGCCGGTGCGGCTGCTGGCGGTGGCGCTCGGCCTGGCCGGCGGGGTGCTGCTGGTGGGCGGACAGGTGTGGTCGCAACAGCGCGAGCTGCACCTCATGGCGGTGGCCTTGCTGGTGCCCGCGCTGATCGCCGCCACCAACGTCTACCGGGGTCTGGCCATGCCGCGCGGCGTGCCGGACGCCTGGCTGTCGGCGGCCACCCTGGGCGGCTCCACCGGCGTGCTGCTGGCGCTGGTGCCGTTGGCCGACCCCCATGCCCTGGCCGCGCCATCGGCCTCCGGCCTGACCTGGCTGGGGGCACAGACGGCGGCGCTGGTGGCGGGCTACCTGTGTTATTTCGGCCTGCAGCGCCGGGCCGAGCCGGTGGCCTTCAGCCTCATCGGCTATGTGATGCTGGTGGTCAGCCTGGGCCTGGGGCACCTGTTCATGGCCGAGTCGGTGGACTGGACCCTGTGGCCGGCGCTGGTGCTGATTGCCGGGGCGTTGTGGCTCATGCACCGCGCACCGTAGCTGGCAGCGCATCCTTGAGGAAATCCACCAGCGCCCGAACCCGGGCCGGCAGGTGGTCCCGGCTCGGATAGACCGCAAACAGCCGGCGCGGCTCGGCGGTGAAGTCCGCCAGCGCTGCTGCCAGCCGCCCTTCGGCCAAGGCGCGTGCCACCATCACGCGCGGCACCAGGCCGATGCCCACGCCGCGCTCCATCGCGTCGATCAGCAGAAGGCTGTTGTTGGCACGCAGGCGTCCGTACACATCCACCGTGTGGCGGCCATCGGCGCCGTCGAAGGTCCAGCGCAGCGCGTCCGAACCCAGCAGATATGGCAGGCAGTGAGCGCCATCGAGTTCGCACGGATGGCTCGGTGTGCCATGGGCCGCCCAGAACCCGGGGGCTGCGCACACCACACGCTGCAGCTCCGCCAGCGGCACGGCCACCAGGCTGGAATCGTCCAGCCGCGCCTGGCCGCGCAAGGCCAGATCGACCCCCTCGCGCACCAGGTCGACCGTGTGGTCGTCCAGCCGCAGCTCCAGCTCGATGCCGGGGTGCAGCGCCTGGAAGGCATGGAAATGCGGCGCCAGGAACGACAGCCCCAGCGACACCGGGCACGACACCACCAGCCGCCCGTGCATGCCCACCGCCTGGGCGCGCAGGTCGCCCAGCGTGGCTTCGGTGTCGTCCATGACGCGGCGGCAGTAGGCGTGGAAGCGATGCCCGGCATCGGTGAGCTGCATGGTCCGTGTGGTGCGGGCCAGCAGCCGGGTGCCGGTCCAGTCCTCCAGGTACTGCACGTACTTGGTGACGACCGAGCGCGAACAGTCGAGATCGCGCGCGGCAGCGGCGAAGCTGCCGGTCTCCACCACCCGGCAGAAGCAGTGCATGGCGAGGTGTCGGTCCATCGGCGCTCCGGGGGCAGCAGCAGGGTCAGCGGATCGGGATGGCCACCGGCCGCATCGGCGAACCGTCGGCCCCGCGCAGGCGCAGCGGCGCCCCGAACCAGGCGAACTGGTGCACCCGGTCGGCGGCGAGCTGCTCCAGGTTCACGTTCTGCATGATGGGCACGCCGCGCTGCGACAGCATGGCGCTGTGCACCGGAATCCAGTTGCGGCTTTCCTGGGCCGGCCAGACGTCGGTGCTGATGTTGTCCACGCCGATCACGATGGCGCCGGCATCGGCCAGGAAGCTGGCCGACTCGCGCGTGAGACCCGGGGTGTTGTGCATGTACTTCTCGTTGTCCTTGAACCACTGCATGCGACCGGTGCGGACCATGACCACGTCACCGTCTTCCAGCGCCACATTCTGCTGCCGCAGCGCGCCTTGCAGGTCGGCCACGGTGATGCCGTACGACTCCGGCAGGACATCCACGCCCTTGAAGCGGGCCACATCGATCAGCACGCCGCGCGCGATGATGGGCGGAAACTTCTCCACACCGCCCTTGCGCCAGCCCCGGTCGCCCAGGTGGTCTTCGGCCTTGAAGCCGTTGTAGATCTCGCCCTGCAGCCCGAAGTGCGACAGCGCGTCGATGTGGGTGCCGGTGTGCGCGTACATCGAGAACGCCGTGCCCGAGTAGGTGACATGGCTGTTCTTCTCCTTGCCCAGGCCGTTGGGGTCATCCACGATGGTGCCTTGCGGGGTGTGCACGTTCCAGGTCTGGAACCGCGGCTGACCCAGGAAGTAGTAGCTGGGCATGCCCACATAGAACTCCACGCTCAGGTCGTAGGTGCGACCGCTGCTGATGCGCCGCAACACCTTGAACACCGAATCGGGCGTCACCTTGTTGAGCATGCCGATCTCGTCGTGCGGGCCGAACGGGCTGGTGCCGACCCGCTCGGCATCGGTTGCGCGGGCGCTGCCGGCCGCCACCATGGCCGCGAGCAGCACGGGCCAGACCATCGGACGCCGGCGGGGCGGAATGGCTGGCGGACGGGACGAAGAACGGGAAAGCGAAGGGGAAGTGGAAGGGGAAGGGGAAGTGGAAGGGGTCTGAACAGGTTTCACGCGATGCTCCAGAAAAGAAGGGGATCGCGATGGTCGGCCGGCGCATCGATCGGTCATAGATGGCCGGCACGACAAGTTTGTTCACGCTGCGTGAACAGGCGAGCGGCTTACCGGGGTTCTGAACAGCTGGGCATCGGCGTGTCGGTGCACTGCCCGCAGGCCGCGTTGTTGCGCGCGCCCTCGCGGCCGGTGGAGCCGCAGGCCTCGAAGCAGCGCCGACTCTGTGCGTAGGCAGCCCATTCGGCTTTGCACCGGGCCTCCTGCTGGGCCGCGACGCCCAGGGCGGGTGCGGGCTGCACCGCGGCGGGCGGTGGGGGCGGTGGGGTGCTTGGCGGGTTGCCGGTCTGGGCCTGCGCGAGCAGAGTTGCCGAGGCCAGGCCCAGCGCCAGCAGCCAGCGCAGGGCACGCGGCACGGTGACGGTGTGTGAAAGTGGGTTCATGGAGCCTCTGACCCGGCAGCGCCGCATCGGTTCGCCGATAGCATCGGCGGGGCCATCACCTCACCTCCCCATTCCATGAAAAACCGCCTGTTCGCCGCCGCCCTGGCCCTCATCCTCATCGCCGTGGGCGGCTATTGGCACTACTCGCCCTACCTGGCCATCCGGTCCCTGCAGCAGGCCGCCGATGCCGGCGATGCCGAGCGCTTCAACCAGCAGGTGGACTACCCGGCCCTGCGGGAGAGCCTCAAGGGCCAGATGACCGCGGCCATCGCCCCCGACCTGGACAAGCTCCAGGACAACCCCTTCAGCGCCCTGGGTGCATCCCTCGGCATGGCCGTGGTGAACCAGCTGGTGGACGCGCTGGTGCGCCCCGAGGTGGTCATGCGCATGCTGGCCGAGCGCCAAGCCAAGCCCACCCTGGCCGAACCCCGTGAAGCTCCCGCCCCCCAGCCACCAGCACCCCGGGCCGAGCCCGCTGCTGACCAGCGCGACTGGCAGCTGGTGCGGCTGGACATGGACCGGGTGGTGGTGTTCCAGGAAGAGCAGACCGCCGTCACCGGTGGGCCCGCCGGGCTGGTGTTCGTGAGGTCGGGGTTTGCGCAGTGGCGGTTGAGCGAGATCCGGTTGCCCGGCGACAGGTGAGGTGATGGCCGGGTGACGGCGGTGCGGCCGAGTCAGGGCACAAAAGCCGTCCCGTGCTTCATTCGAAATACAAGGGGTTCGAGCAGCTGGGCATCGGGGTGCTGGTGCAATGGCTGCAGGTAGCGTTGTTGCGGGAGCCATCCCGACCATTCACCGCGCCACAGCCGCTGTAGCAGGCCGCGCTGTCGTTGTAGGCAGTCCACTGCGCCTTGCAGCTGTCCTGCTGCTGCGCAGCCACGCCCCGGGGAGCGGTCGTGGCCGGTGCTGGCCGTGCCGGCGGTGTCTGGGAGGCAACCGGGGGCGCCGCCTCGACGGCACTGGCCGGCGGCCGGACCTTCACGCCGTTGGCCAGATTGGGCGCAGGAACCACCACCCGTTGCGCACCCCGCGCGTCGTCGGCATCTGGTCGGTCCCCGAAGTGAACCCGCCCGTTGCCGTCTTTCCAGCGGTACACCTCGGTCTGTGCGGCTGCGCTGCCCAGCCCCAAGGCCAAGGTCAGCACCGTTGCCAGGTTCAGCAAGACGCAGCGGGTGGCAATGGTGTTCATGTCCGGGCGGGTGGGGTGTTCAAGGGCGACGGTCGGTCTGAATGTAGCTTGTGCCAGCGTGGCGGCACCGTGTGCTTGCCTGGTATCTCCCGGGTGCTTCCCGGGTGTTGTCGGCCAGACGAGCAGCCCCGCGACCTACACTTTCTGGCCCGCCCGCCCCCATGACATCCCCCGACACGACACCCATCCAGCGCCGCCGGCTGGTGCTGGCCACCGCTGCCGCACTGGCCCGGCCGGCATGGGCCCGCAGCACCGGTCGCCCGGCCGACCTGCAGGCCTTGCTGGCCGACACCTGCGCGCCCCTGACCCGCGCACACGACCTGCCGGGCCTGGTCGCGGGCCTGATCGTCGAAGGGCGCACGGCCCTGCTGGCGAGCGGGGTCACCGCACTGCAAGGCGGCAGCCCGGTCACGCCCGAGACGCTGTTCGAGCTGGGGTCCATCAGCAAGTGCTTCACCGCCCTGCTGGCCGCTGCGGTCCATGTGAATGGTCGCCTGGACCTGGCGCAACCGGTCGGCGAGATCGTGCCGGCCCTGCGCGCTGCGGCCCTCGGCCGCGCCACACCGCTGCACCTGGCCACCTACACCGCCGGCGGGCTGCCACTGCAGATTCCCGATGACCTGACCTCGTCCGAACAGGCCATGGACTGGCTCGCCGCCTTCGTGCCCGCCGACGCGCCCGGGACGGTTCGGCGGTATTCCAACCCCAGCATCGGTCTGCTCGGGCAGGCGGCCGCCATGGCCATGGGTCAGGATTTCACGGCGTTGATGGAAGGCGCCCTGCTCGCCCCGCTGGGGTTGCGCAACACCCACATCCGGGTGCCGGCGGCACAGCAGGAGCGCTACGCATGGGGCCACGACCGGAACCAGCGTCAGGTGCGGGTGAACCCCGGCGTGTTCGACGCCGAGGCCTACGGCATGAAGTCGACCGCCAGCGACCTGCTGCACTTTCTCCGGTCGGTGCTGGACCCGGAGCGGCTCCCGCCGGATCTGCGCCAGGCGTTGGCCCTGACCACGGTCCCGCGCTTTCAGGTCGGCCCGATGCAGCAGGCCATGGGCTGGGAGCTGTACCCGCAGCCCGCCTCGCTGGCTGCGCTGCAGGAGGGCAACGGGCCCCGCATGGTGCTGGAGCCGATGCCGGCCCTGGCCATCCCCCCGGCGCCCGGACGCACCCCGCCCATGCTGCTCAACAAGACCGGATCGACCTTCGGCTTCAGCGCCTACCTGGCGCTGGTCCCGGACCGCCAGGCGGCCTTCGTGCTGCTGGCCAACCGCAACTTTCCGGCGGCTGCGCGGGTGGCGGCCGGGTACCGGGTGCTGGCGGAGCTGGGGGTGGTGGGCTGAAGCTGGAAGCAGCGGCGAAACAGTCCGCTATTTTGGACAATATCATTTGATATTGTCTAGAATGGAAAAATGCCGCGCAAGCCACCCATCGTCTTTCCGCAAGAGCAGAAGCTGCTGTCCCAGCTGGGCGAGCGGCTGAAGCTGGCGCGCCTGCGGCGAAAGTTGAGCAACCCGGTGGTGGCTCAGCGGGCCGGCATCTCGCGGACCTCGCTGTACAAGGTGGAAGCGGGCGACCCGGGCGCAACCCTGGGCACTTACCTGCGGGTCATGGCGGCCCTGGGCCTGGAGGCCGACATCAACGCGCTGGCCGCAGACGACAAAGTGGGGCGCAAGCTGCAAGACCTCGCACTTGAAATGCCAGCGTCGGCACCGCAGCGCAGGCGAACCGCCGCCACGGCTTCGCCCGCTTCTGCCGACCCTGCCAGCGGCTCCGGGACCGCCGCATGAGCGCCGACCAGGCGCTGGAAGTCTGGCTGGATGGCGACCTGGGCCCGCCTTGCCGGGTGGGCACCCTGGCGCACGACCGTGGACAGATCCGCTTCCACTACGACCGGGCGTGGCTGCGCGACGCCCGCGCGTTTGCACTCGACCCGGACCTTTCGCTGGACGAGGCGCCGTTCTTTCCCAAGCCCGAGCTGGGCAACTTCGGCATCTTCCTGGACTCGTCGCCCGACCGTTGGGGCCAGACGCTGATGAAGCGTCGGGAGGCGCTGCAAGCCAAGGACGAAAAACGCATGCCCAGAACCCTGTACGCCTGGGACTTTCTCATCGGGGTGCAGGACTTCACCCGGCAGGGTGCGCTGCGTTTCCGGCTCGCCGGCACCGAGGTGTTCCTGGGTGACGAGGCCATGGCTGCACCGCCCGTCACCCACTTGCGCGAACTGGAGGCTGTCGCCGGTCTGCTGAGCGATCGCCGAATCGACGACCTGGACGCGCTGCGCAAGTGGCTCGCCGTGCTGGTCGCACCGGGGGCGTCCTTGGGGGGCGCGAGGCCGAAGGCCAACTTCACCGAAGCGGATGGCTCGCTGTGGATCGGGAAATTCCCGGCGCGGGACGACGACAGGGACATCGGCGCCTGGGAATACCTGGCGCACGGGCTGGCACTGAAGGCAGGCGTGCATGTGCCGCCCGCCAAGGCGCTGCGCCTGAACAACGACTTCCACACCTACTGCGTCCAGCGCTTCGACCGCGTCAACGGCAGGCGGCGGTTCTACGCATCCGCCATGACCTTGCTTCGCAAGGAGCAGAGCGAGGGCACCAGCTACCTGGAGCTGGCCCAGTTCCTCCGCAGGAATGGCGACGGGGCACACACGGCGGCCGACCTCGCGCAGCTGTTCCGCCGGGTCGCGTTCAATGTGGCGATCGGGAACCGGGACGACCACCTGCGCAACCACGGGTTCGTGCTGGGGGAAACGGGCTGGCGCCTGGCGCCGGCGTTCGACGTCAACCCGAACATCGACAAGGCAGAACACGTCCTCGACATCGACGATGCGGACAACCGCCCGAGTCTCGAAACCGTGCTGGCCACCGCGCCTTTCTATGGGCTCGATGAAGCAAGCGGCCGACAAGTCGTCGAAGAGGTCGCTTCCGCGGTCGATGGCTGGAGAGATGCAGCCCGGCAGGTCGACATCTCCCGCGCCGATGTGGAGCTTTCCGCAGGCGCGTTCTCGGCCCATGCGGGGTATCGGTCTGCGGGTTGCCCAAGCTGAGCGAAGGGCTGAGCCCTGAGCAGAAGGAACACAAGATAAGCAACCTTTTGACCCATCTTCGCCGCGCAGGACGGCTGGTCAATGCAGGCACCCGCGCTCAGCCACGTTGGTCGCTTGCAGAAAGCAAAAAGCCATAAACGGCAGATGCGTTTATGGCTTTGCGGATAAGTCTTTGAAAATCAAAGACTTGGCACTTTCTGCAGTCGGCCAGAAGGGCTGGTCTGCAGAAAGGCTTGCAGAAACGATCAGACGTCGATATTCCCCGCCCGCAACGCATTCGTCTCGATGAAATCCCGCCGCGGTTCCACCTCGTCGCCCATGAGCATGGTGAAGACCTTGTCGGCCTCGATGGCGTCTTCGATCTGCACGCGCAGCAGGCGGCGCACGTTGGGGTCCATGGTGGTTTCCCAGAGCTGCTCGGGGTTCATCTCGCCCAGGCCCTTGTAGCGCTGGCGGCTGGTGGCGCGTTCGGCTTCGCTGATCAGCCACTGCATGGCCTGGCGGAAGTCGCCCACCTTTTCCTCGCGCTGTTTCTCGCCCTCGCCGCGCATGACGCGGGCGCCTTCGCCCAACAGGTCGCGGAAGGTGGTGGCGGCGTGGGCCAGGGCGGCGTAGTCGGCGCCGTGCACGAAGTCCTGGGTGATCACGCTGCTCTTGATGTTGCCGTGGTGGCGGCGGCTGATGCGCAGCACCGGCTTGTCGGTGCGGTTGTCGAACTCGGCCGCCACTTCGGCGGGCACGCCGGTGGCCGACAGTTCACGCAGCTTGGCCTGCAGCGCCTGGGCGCTGGCGGCAGCGCCTTCCATGTCGTCCAGGTGGATCGACACGCCGTCGGCCATGGCGCGCAGCGCCTCGGCGTCCATGAAGGCGGAGAGGCGGGCGATGACGTTCTCGGCCACCTGGTGCTTGCGCGCCAGCTCGCCCAGGGTGTCGCCTTCCAGCGTGGTCGGGGTGGCACCACCTGTGCTGACCTTGGCGTCCTTGAGGGCGATGCGCAGCAGGAAGCCGTCGAGCGCGGCCGCGTCCTTGAGGTAGAGCTCCTCCTTGCCGGCCTTCACCTTGTAGAGCGGCGGCTGCGCGATGTAGATGTGGCCGCGCTCCACCAGCTCGGGCATCTGGCGGTAGAAGAAGGTCAGCAGCAGGGTGCGGATGTGGGCGCCGTCCACGTCGGCGTCGGTCATGATGATGATGCGGTGGTAGCGCAGCTTGGCCACGTCGAAGTCGTCGGCACCGCTCTTGCCGTCGGTGCTGCCGGCCTTGCCGATGCCGGTGCCCAGCGCGGTGATGAGCGTCAGGATCTCGTTGCTGGTCAGCAGCTTCTCGTAGCGCGCCTTCTCCACGTTCAGGATCTTGCCGCGCAGCGGCAGGATGGCCTGGAACTTCCGGTCGCGGCCCTGTTTGGCCGAGCCGCCGGCGGAGTCGCCCTCCACGATGTAGATCTCGCACAGCGCCGGGTCCTTCTCCTGGCAGTCGGCCAGCTTGCCCGGCAGACCCATGCCGTCGAGCACGCCCTTGCGGCGGGTCATCTCGCGGGCCTTGCGGGCGGCTTCGCGGGCACGGGCGGCCTCGACGATCTTGCCGCAGATGATCTTGGCGTCGTTCGGGCGCTCCTGCAGGTAGTCGGTCAGCAGGCGGGCCACCACGTCCTCGACCGGGCCGCGCACCTCGCTGGACACCAGCTTGTCCTTGGTCTGGCTGCTGAACTTGGGCTCCGGCACCTTCACGCTCAGCACGCAGCACAGGCCCTCGCGCATGTCGTCACCCGTCACCTCGACCTTGGCCTTCTTGGCCAGCTCGTTCTCTTCGATGTACTTGTTGATCACCCGCGTCATGGCCGCGCGCAGGCCGGTGAGGTGGGTGCCGCCATCCCGCTGCGGGATGTTGTTGGTGAAGCACAGCACCTGCTCGTTGTAGCCGCTGTTCCACTGCATGGCCACCTCGACACCGATGTTGGTGCCTTGGTCGCTCTGGCGGTCACCGAGTGCGTGGAACACGTTGGGGTGCAGGACGGTCTTGCCCTTGTTGATGAAGTCCACGAAGCCCTTGACGCCGCCGGCGCCCGAGAAGTCGTCTTCCTTGCCGCTGCGCTCGTCGATCAGGCGGATGCGCACGCCGTTGTTCAGGAAGCTCAGCTCGCGCAGGCGCTTGGACAGGATCTCGTAGTGGAAATCGTTGTTCTCCTTGAAGATCTCGGTGTCCGGGAGAAAGTGCACCTCGGTGCCGCGCTTCTCGGTGGCACCGGTCACCTTCATGGGCGAGATCTCGATGCCGTCGGCGTTCTTCTCGACGATGCGGTTCTGCACGAAGCCGCGCGCAAATTCGATCTGGTGCACCTTGCCTTCGCGGCGCACGGTCAGGCGCAGCCAGACCGAAAGCGCGTTCACGCAGCTCACGCCCACGCCGTGCAGGCCGCCCGAGACCTTGTAGCTGTTCTGGTTGAACTTGCCGCCGGCGTGCAGTTCGGTCAGGGCGATTTCGGCAGCCGAGCGCTTGGGCTCGTGCTTGTCGTCCATCTTCACGCCGGTGGGAATGCCGCGCCCGTTGTCCACCACGCTGATGGAGTTGTCGGTGTGGATGGTCACCACGATGTCGTCGCAGTGGCCGGCCAGCGCCTCGTCGATGGAGTTGTCCACCACCTCGAACACCAGGTGGTGCAGGCCGGTGCCGTCCGAGGTGTCGCCGATGTACATGCCCGGGCGCTTGCGCACCGCTTCCAGACCTTCCAGGATCTGGATGCTGCCCTCGCCGTAGCCCTCGCTGGCGCCGGCCTGGTTCGCGTCGATGGTGGGCTGGAAGTTGGAGCTTTCGGGGCTCGGTGCAGCGTTGGACATAAAGGCTTTCTCGATCTCAAAAAACGCCAAACCCGCTGGTCAGCGGGTCGGCTCGGGGCAGGCTGGCAGCAGTTCGGTCAGATCCGCATCGGCATCACGACGTACTTGAAGGCGTTGTCGTCGGGGTTGGTCACCAGCGCAGAGCTGTTGCCGTCCGACAGTTCGATGCGGACCATCTCCTGCGACATGTTCTGCAGCGCGTCGATCAGGTAGGTCACGTTGAAGCCGATCTCGATCTCGGGGCCGGCGTAGTCGATGTCGAGCTCGTCCACCGCCTCTTCCTGCTCGGCGTTGCTGGAGGCCACGCGCAGGGTGCCGGCTTCGATGTTCAGGCGCACGCCCTTGAACTTCTCGCTGGTCATGATGGCGGTGCGCTGCAGGCTGGAGAGCAGCGGCTGGCGGCCCAGCGTCACGATGTTCTTGTGGTTCTTGGGAATCACGCGGTTGTAGTCGGGGAACTTGCCCTCGACCAGCTTGGTGACGAACTCCATGCCGTCGAAGCTGAACTTGGCCTGGTTGGCCGCGAACTGCATCTCGATCGCGCCCTCCTTGTCGGAGAGCAGGCGCTGCAGCTCCAGCACCGTCTTGCGCGGCAGGATCACTTCCTGCTTGGGCACGTCCACGTCCAGCGTGGCGCTGGCAAAGGCCAGGCGGTGGCCGTCGGTGGCCACCAGGCTGAGCTGCCGGCCTTCGGCCACGAACAGGATGCCGTTGAGGTAGTAACGGATGTCGTGCACCGCCATGGCGAACGACACCTGGCCCAGCAGGCCCTTGAGCGTCTTCTGGGGCACGCTGAACACCGGGCCGAAGCTGGCCGATTCCTGCACCAGGGGAAAGTCTTCCGCCGGCAGGCTCTGCAGCGTGAAGCGGCTCTTGCCACCCTTGAGCACCAGCTTGCCCGCGCTCGATTCCAGGCTCACCGTCTGGTCGCCCGGCATGGTGCGCAGGATGTCGATCAGCTTGCGCGCGCCCAGCGTGGTGGCGAAGCCGCCGTCGTCACCGTCCAGGGCAGCGGTGGTGCGGATCTGGATTTCCAGGTCGCTGGTGGTCAGCTGCACCGCCGAGCCGGTCTTGCGCAGCAGCACATTGGCCAGAATGGGCAGCGTGTGGCGGCGCTCCACGATGCCGGCCACCGACTGCAGGGCGGCCAGGACTTTGTCCTGGGTCGATTTGAAAACGATCATGAACGACTCTTTCGACAGGGTTGAACCGTGTTTATTTTCGCTGGTTTGAGGGGGCTTTCCCGCCTCATCCCTTGAGGGTTTGTTCGAGGACGTGCAGTTGCTGGTTCAGCTCGGTGTTCTGCTGGCGCTCGGCCGCGATCTTGCGCACCGCGTGCAGCACGGTGGTGTGGTCGCGCCCGCCGAACAGCTCGCCGATCTCGGGCAGGCTCTTCTGGGTCAGCTCCTTGGCCAGGAACATGGCGATCTGCCGCGGCCGGGCGATGCTGGCCGGCCGCTTCTTGGAATACATGTCGGCGACCTTGATCTTGTAGAAGTCGGCCACCGTCTTCTGGATGTTCTCCACGCTGATCTGCCGGTTCTGGATCGAGAGCAGGTCCTTCAGGGCGTCGCGGGCCAGCTGGATCGAGATCTCGCGCTGGTTGAAGCGCGAATACGCCAGGATCTTGCGCAGGGCGCCTTCGAGCTCGCGCACGTTGGAGCGCACGTTTTTCGCCACGAAGAAGGCCACTTCCTCGGGCATCACCGCATGCTCCACCGCCGCCTTGTTGATCAGGATGGCCACCCGCATCTCCAGCTCCGGCGGCTCGATCGCCACCGTGAGCCCGGAATCGAAACGCGAGACCAGCCGTTCGTGGATGTCGGCCAGGCCCTTGGGATAGGTGTCGCTGGTCAGCACGATGTGGCTCTTCTTGGCCAGCAGGGCCTCGAAGGCGTTGAAGAACTCCTCCTGGGTGCGTTCCTTGTTGGCGAAGAACTGCACGTCGTCGATCAGCAGCAGGTCCAGCGAGTGGTAGCGTTCCTTGAACTCGTCGAAGGTCTTGCGCTGGTAGGACTTGACCACATCGGAGACGAACTGCTCGGCGTGGATGTAGAGAACTTTGGCCTGCGGCCGCTCGCTCAGCAGGTGGTTGCCGATGGCGTGCACCAGGTGGGTCTTGCCCAGGCCCACGCCGCCGTAGATGAACAGCGGGTTGTAGAGCTGGCCCAGGCTGCCGGCCACATGCATGGCGGCAGCGCGCGCCATGCGGTTGGCCGAGCCTTCGACCAGGGTGGAGAAGGTCAGGGCCGGGTTCAGGCGGTTGCGCGTGCCGCTCGGGGCCGCGGGCTCCGGCGGCGCCACATCGGGCAGCTCGGCCAGCAGCTGGTCCTGCATGGTGCGGGGCGCCGGCATCGTTCGGCTGGGGCCTTCGCGCGGAGCAAGCGCCAACTCCAGCGCCACCTTTTCCCCGGCCAGCGCCTCCAGCGTGGCGCTGATCCGGTTGGCGTACTGGGCGCGGATCCAGTCCATCTTGAAGCGGTTGGCCACCGACACCACCACCTTGCGGCGGTCGTCGGCCACCTGGGCCACCAGCGGGCGGATCCAGGTATTGAACTGTTGTTCGGGGATGTCCTGGGCCAGCCGGTCGAGGCAGGCGGCCCAGAGGCCGTCGGCGTCGGGCAGGTCGGAATCGGAGGCGAAGCCCTCGGTCATGCGGAAAAATCGGGTGTTGTAATTGTGGACAAGGGGCCGGGGCCAGGGGGCGGATTCTACCGATGCCGGCCAGTTATCCACAACCCGGGTTACACCGGTGCCACAAGGCGATGTCCTGGGGTCTGTGCACCGCAACTTGCCGTGCAGCGGGCTTTCTGGCGATAATTGCGGGTTTCCCCGATTCTTACCGACCCATCATGAAACGCACCTACCAGCCCTCCAAGATCCGCCGCGCCCGCACCCACGGCTTCCTCGTGCGCATGAAGACCCGTGGTGGTCGTGCCGTGATCAACGCACGCCGCGCCAAGGGCCGCAAGCGCCTGGCGGTCTGAGCCTGACGTCCTGACCTTCCCTGGAACGCCGGTGCCCGAGCGCACGGCCTCTGCTCGGAACGAGGCTCCGGCGGCGCTGATCCAGCGCCTGAAATCCCGGCAGCAGTTTCAGGTTGCCATGGCGGGATCACCCGTGGCCAAGACCGCCCACTTTGCGTTGCACCGGGCTCCACTGAGCAGTCCGGCCGAGCCGGACCTGGCTCCGGGTCTCGGCACTGCAGCTTCCGGCCGTCTCCTGTTTCCAGTCGCCTCGCCGTGGCTGGGCGTCGTGCTGCCCAAACGCTGGGCCAAACGGGCCGTCACCCGCAACGCCATACGCCGGCAGATCTATGAATCGGTCCGCCCGCTGACACCCCAGCTGCCTTTGGCGGTGCATGTGGTGCGTTTGCGCTCCGGCTTCAGCCGGGACCAGTTCTTCAGCGCCAGTTCCGATGCGCTCAAGCGCGCCGTGCGGGCCGAACTGCTGCTGCTCTGGGGCCGTGCCGGTCTGAACGTCACGCCGGGGAACCCTTCCCATGCTGGCTGATCTGCCCCGCCAGATCCTGATCGGCCTGGTGCGCGGTTACCGGTTGCTCCTGAGCCCGTGGCTCGGCAGCCAGTGCCGGTTTGCGCCCACCTGTTCGGCCTATGCCCTGGAAGCGCTGGAACGCCACGGCGCCTGGCACGGCAGTTCGCTGGCGGCACGCCGCCTGGTGCGCTGCCATCCGTGGTGCCAGGGCGGTCTCGATCCGGTTCCCGAGCGGCCCCAGGGCCTGTTTTCCGGCCTCCTTTCCTCCTCTCCTGCAAAGAAGAACCCGTCATGAATGACATCCGTCGGTCCATCCTCTGGGTGGTGTTTGGCTTGTCCATGGTCCTCATCTGGGACAAGTGGCAGATCCACAACGGCAAGCCCGCCACGTTCTTCCCCGGAGCCACCCCGCCGGCCGCCACGGCACCCGCTGCGGGTGCTGCCGGCGCTGCACCGGCGTCGGGTCAGGCCGCGGTGCCCGCCGCCGCCGCGGCACCTGCCGGCAACGCACCGGCCAGTGCGCCGGATGCCGCTGCCACCCGGCATGAGGTCCGCACCGACCGCATGGTCCTGACCTTCAGCAGCGAGGGCGGCGCTCTGATCGGCGCCGATCTGCTGGCCCACCGCCAGTCCACCCTGCAGAGCAAGACGCCCGACGACGGCCCGTTCACCCTGCTCACCCAGGACGGCAAGCAGGTCTACGTGGCCCAGACCGGTCTGATCGGCGGCAGCTTCCCGACCCACAAGACCCCCATGACCCTGGTCGGCTCGCCGACCGCCCTGGCCGACGGCCAGGATTCGCTGGATGTGGTGTTCGAGTCGGCCGATGTCGGCGGCGTCAAGCTGGTCAAGACCTACACCCTGCAGCGCGGCTCCTACGTGATCGGTGTGCGCCACGAGGTGGTCAACACCGGCACCGCACCGGTCAGCCCCCAGCTGTATGTGCAGCTGGTGCGTGACGGCAGCAAGCTCGACAGCGAAACCCCGTTCTATTCCACCTTCACCGGCCCCGCGGTCTACACCGCCGAGCAGAAGTACCAGAAGGTGGAGTTCGGCGACATCACCAACAACAAGGCCAGCTTCGTCAAGGGCACCAGCGATGGTTACGTGGCCATGGTGCAGCACTACTTCGCCACCGCCTGGCTGCTGGCCGACGGCGTGGCCCGCGAGAACTTCGTGCGGGCCGTGGACAGCAACCTGTTCTCGGTCGGCAGCATCGTGCGCCTGCCCGAGATCGCCCCGGGCCAGCGCGAGACCAGCGAGGCCCGCCTGTTCGTGGGCCCGCAGGAAGAGAAAGTGCTGGAGACCATCGCGCCCGGACTGGTGCTGGTCAAGGACTACGGCTGGCTCACCATCCTGGCCAAGCCGCTGTACTGGCTGATGGAGAAGATCCACAGCTTCGTGGGCAACTGGGGCTGGGCCATCGTCCTGCTGGTGGTGCTGATCAAGGCGGCGTTCTACTGGCTCAACGCCAGCGCCTACCGCAGCATGGCCAAGATGAAGGCCATCAACCCGCGCATCATGGAAATGCGGGAGCGTCTGAAGAACAACCCGCAGCAGATGCAGATGGAAATGATGAAGATGTACAAGGAAGAGAAGGTCAACCCGCTGGGTGGCTGCTTCCCCATCCTCATCCAGATCCCGGTGTTCATCGCGCTGTACTGGGTGCTGCTGTCCAGCGTGGAGATGCGCAACGCACCGTGGCTGGGCTGGATCACCGACCTGTCGTCGCCCGACCCGTTTTACATCCTGCCGCTGGTGATGGCCGTGACCACCATGATCCAGACCGCGCTCAATCCGCTGCCGCCGGATCCGCTGCAGGCCAAGCTGATGTGGATGATGCCGCTGGTCTTCTCGGTGATGTTCTTCTTCTTCCCGTCCGGCCTGGTGCTGTACTGGATCACCAACAACGTGCTGACCATCATCCAGCAGGCCCACATCAACAGCCGCATGGGCGTGCCGTTGAAGTTCAACATGCCGAGTTTCAAGTGACCCCCCTGGGTTGCGGGGCTGGCGCGCTGCCGGTTCTTCATGCTCTCCTCTGCTTCCGACCCCATCATTGCCATCGCCACCGCACCCGGCCGGGGGGCGGTGGGCATGGTGCGGGTGTCGGGCAAGGGGCTGCTGCCTTTTGTGCAGGCGCTGGTCGGGCGGGAGCTGAAGCCGCGTGAGGCCACTTACGGGCCCTGGCGCGATGCGCAGGGCCAGCCGATCGACCATGGTCTGACGCTCTGGTTTCCGGGGCCGCACTCCTACACCGGTGAAGATGTCCTGGAACTGCAGGGCCACGGCGGGCCGGTGGTGCTGCAGCTCCTGCTGGCGCGCTGCCTGGAGGTGGCGGCACAAGGCAGCCTGCCGGGGCTGCGGCTGGCCCGGGCCGGCGAATTCACCGAACGCGCATTCCTGAACGACAAGCTCGATCTGGCCCAGGCCGAGGCGGTGGCCGACCTCATCGACGCCAGCACCGAGGCCGCGGCGCGCAGCGCCTCCCGCTCGCTGGCCGGCGTGTTCTCGCAGCGCATCCACGGCCTGCGCGATGCGCTGGTCAACCTGCGCATGCTGGTGGAGGCCACGCTGGACTTCCCCGAAGAAGAGATCGATTTCCTGCAGAAGGCGGACGCCGCTGGTCAGTTGCAGCGCCTGCAGGCCGCGTTGCAGACCGTGCTCGGCGAGGCCCGGCAGGGCGCTTTGCTGCGCGAGGGTCTGCAGGTGGTGATTGCCGGGCAGCCGAACGCGGGCAAGAGTTCGCTGCTCAATGCGCTGGCCGGCGCCGAGCTGGCCATCGTCACCCCGGTGGCCGGCACCACGCGCGACGTGGTGCAGCAGACCATCCAGATCGAGGGTGTGCCGCTGCATGTGGTGGATACCGCCGGCCTGCGCGACAGCCCCGAGGTGGACGAGGTGGAGCGCATCGGCATCGAGCGCGCCTGGGGTCGCATCCGCCAGGCCGACGTGGTGCTGTTCCTGCACGACCTCACCCGCGCCGACGATCCGGCCTACCGGGATGCCGACGTCGCCATCGCGGCCGGCTTGCCGGACGGCGTGCCCTTGCTGCATGTCTGGAACAAGCTGGATCAGCGCCCCGAGGCGGTGGTGCCGCCCGATGCGCTGGCCCTGTCGGCGCGCCAGGGCAGCGGGCTGCAGGCGCTGCGCGAACGCCTGCTGCAGCTGGCGGGCTGGGAGCGCGCCGGTGACGGCCTGTTCATGGCGCGCGAGCGGCATCTCCAGGCGCTGCACCGGGTGCAGGACCACCTGGGCATGGCGGGTCGCTGGCTGGACGGCTCGGCCGACGCCCTGGACCTGCTGGCCGAGGAACTCCGCCTGGCCCAGCATGCGCTGGGCGAAATCACCGGCGAGTTCACCGCGGACGACCTGCTGGGCGTCATCTTTTCGCGCTTTTGCATCGGCAAATAGGCCCGGGGGTGCCGTCCGGCACCGTTCGTCGGCCGTCCGGAGCAGATCTGTAATCAACCGTAAGCGTCGCCCTGTGCACTCTTGCGTATCGGGTCACGTCGCGGTCAACTTGGGGGCATGAGTGTGATTTCGGTCCCCGCTGCACGCGCCGACATCAAGGCCCTGGCCTCCGCCATGCGCCAGAGCAATGCGCTGGACGCCGTGCCCCTCAACCTCTCGGAAATCCAGTGGAACACCCTGGCCGGCTATCTCCAGCCGGTGCTGCTGCGACAGGGGCAGGCCCTGATCGAGCAGGGCGTGAAGGACCGGACCGTCTACTTCGTCGAGAGCGGCACCCTGACGGTTCACTACGAAGACAGTCACGACCGCATCCGCATCGCGGTGGTAGGCGAGGGTTCGTTGCTGGGCGAGGGCGCCTTTTTCTCGCACCTGCCGCGCAGTGCCACGGTGAGCGCCGGCAGCGACTGCCGGCTGTGGTGTCTGACACCCCTGCGTTTCCGTGAGCTGTGCACCCGGGCACCCGAAGTGGCGCTCGAGCTGACCGTGGCGATGTCGGCCGTGCTGGCCCGACGCATGTACAACAAGCCCAAGCGAGTGGCCGTCACCTGACCCATCGCCTGCAACCATGATCAGCCTGCCCATGTCATTCAAGAACTGGTGGTTCGCCCGCAAACCCTCTGACGGCGACAGCACCTTTGCCAAGGCCCGTCAGGCGATCCGCAACACCACCCTGCCCCTGATCTCGCCGCGCCGGGGTCGCCGCATCCTGCGGCGCGAGCAGCTGTTCACCGTGATCCGCGAGTCGCTCATCCGTGGCGGTGTGCTCTCGACCAGCTACAGCTTCAAGGTGCTTTCGACCGACGCCAATGGCGACAGCTTTCTGGTGCTGATCGACCTGGCGCTCGGTGCCAAGGACCTGCCCGACGAATACCTGCTGGAGATCGAACGCTGGATCCAGCGCAGCGCCCAGGCCCGGCATGCCATGGAGGTGCGCTCGGTCTACTGGCGCCGCCGCCCGGCCACCGATCGGGTCGGCACCGCGCTGCGGGCCTCGGTCGCCGCCCAGACGCGGCGCGAGGCCGAACTGGTGAGGGAAACCGCCATTCCGAAGCCGCCCATGCCGGAGCGCCCGCCCACGGGTCGGCCGGTGAACCAGCCGGTGAGCGAGACCGAGATCGAGGCGTTCCGGCAGGCGCTGCAGGCGCCGGCAGCCCAGGCTTACCGCCAGGCCAAGGACGCACCGGTGCCGCCCACCGATGTGGTCAGCGACTTCGCTGCGCTGAGCGAAACCCAGTACGGCAAGCTCTGAGCCGGGTGTGACCGGCCGTCGGCTTCAGTGCCCGGCGAAGTCCAGCAGGGTGAACAGTTTCAGGCCGCTGTTGCGCAGCTTGCCCGAACCACCGAGTTCCGGCAGGTCGACGATGGCGGCGCCTTCGGTGACCTCGGCGCCCAGCTTCTCCAGCAGGCGCCGGCCGGCCATCATGGTGCCGCCGGTGGCGATCAGGTCGTCGATCAGCACCACACGGTCTCCTGACTTCACGGCGTCGGTGTGCAGTTCGACCGTCGCGCTGCCGTATTCCAGCTCGTAGGTTTCTTCCACCGTGGTGAAGGGCAGCTTGCCCTTCTTGCGGATGGGCACGAAACCCACGCCCAGCTCGTAGGCCAGCACCGAGCCGATGATGAAGCCGCGCGCATCCAGCCCCGCCACCACGGTGGGCCGCAGGGCGGGGTCCATGTAGCGGTGGACGAAGGCGTCGATGAGAACCCGGAAGACCTTGGGGTCCTGCAGCAGGGGCGTGATGTCGCGGAACTGCACACCCGGCGCCGGCCAGTCGGGCACGGTGCGGATGTGGGCGCGGAGGTAGGCGGCGGTATCCATCGCGTGATTATCCGCCGCCCCCCGGGGTATCCGGGGCGGACTCAGGCCAGCGGCTTGAACTGGTAGCCGTTGCCGGACATCTCCAGCGTGCCCAGGGCCGGGAACGGGAAGTGGAAACCGCCCATCATGGTCTTGTCCTTGACCAGCTGGTCGAACAGGCGGCGCCGGGTGGCGCGGGCCATGTCGGCGTCCATGTCGAAGGTCACGGCCCAGTCCGGGCTGCGGGCGAACAGCGAGGGCACGTTGGTGACGTCGGCCACGTACATGAACGACTGTCCCTTCGAGTTCACGCTGAACACGCTCATGCCCGGCGTGTGGCCGAAGGCGGCCAGCGAGCGGATGCCCGGCGCCAGTTCGGCACCCGGCTCGAACTTGACCAGCTTGTCGGCGGCTATCTTGCCCATCACGCGCCGCGCGTTCTCGAAGGCGCCCTTCACGGCCGGCGGTGCGGCATTCATCTTGGCGTCGTCCATCCAGTAGGCGAATTCCGGCGCCGGCACATGCACCTTGGCCTTGGGATAGACCGCCGTTCCGTCCTTGGCGAACAGGCCGTTGATGTGGTCGCCATGGAAGTGGCTCAGGATGACGTGGTCGATGTCTTCCGGCTTGTGGCCGGCGGCTGCCATGTTGGCGCGCAGGCGGCCGGTGGTGGCGGGGCCGTTGTCGGCAAAACCGGTGTCGATCAGGAAGCGCTGGCCGCCAGCCACGATCAGGTACGGCGTGAACGGGATGTCCACATGGGTGGTGGGCAGGTTCTGCGAAGCCAGCAGGGCCTTGACCTGCTCCAGCGGGGCGTTGCGCACGAACTCGTCGCCCAGGGGGCGGCGCAGGGCACCGTCGTTGATGGCGATCACCTCGATGTCGCCGACCATGGTCTTGCGGAAACCCGGGGTCGGCAGGGTGGGCGCACCGAGATCCGGCGAGTTCTGCGAGAACACCGAGGTGAAGGTCAGGGTGGTCGCGCCGGCAATGCCGGCGCCCAGGAAGATGCGGCGATCCATGGGGTTTGTCTCCAGAGGGGGAAAAACCGGCAGCGTAAGCGCGCCGCAAAAGCCCGCAGCCCGACTCGGACAATCCGCGGACCTGGCCGTCAGCCGCCCAGCAGCTTGTCCTCGGCCAGCGCGAGCGCGGCGGCCTTGCCCTGCAGCACCAGGGTGTCGCCGCCCTCGACCAGCAGCGACTCGTCGACACTGGCCGACCGGCCGCTGGCCCGCCGCAGGCTGACCACCCGCACGCCGATGGCTTCGAGCGCCAGCGCGCCCAGCGGCCGACCGGCATGGCGGCTGGCCCCCGGCAGCGTGACGGTGTCCAGCCGCACCTGCTCGCCGTCGTCGTCGGCGTCGTCGTCCGCGCCATGAAAGTAGCCGCGCAGCAGGTTGTAGCGGGCCTCCCGCTGTTCCTGCACGACGCGGATCACGCGGCGCATCGGCACGCCGACCAGCGCCAGAGCGTGGCTGGCCAGCATCAGGCTGGCCTCGATGGCTTCGGGCACCACCTCGGTGGCGCCGGCCTCACGCAGGCGGTCGAGGTCGGCATCGTCGACGGTGCGCACCACCACCGGCACCCGGGGCGCCTGCTCGCGGACATGGTGGAGCACCTTGAGGGCGCTCGGACTGTCGTTGTAGGTGACCACCAGCGCGCTGGCCCGGTGCAGTCCGGCGGCCATCAGGGCCTGCAGGCGAGCGGCATCGCCGAAGACCACCGAATGGCCGGCGGCGGCGGCCTGCCGGACCCGGTCGGGGTCGAGGTCGAGCGCCATGTACGGAATGCCTTCGGCCTCCAGCAGCCGGGCCAGGTTCTGGCCGCAGCGGCCATAGCCGCAGATGATCACGTGCTTGTCGGCATTGATGGCCTTGCGCGCAATGCTGGTCATCTGAACCGACTGCATCAGCCAGTCGCTGCCCACCAGCCGGGTGACCACGCTGTTGGCGTACATGATGAGGAACGGGGTGGCGATCATGGAGATCACCATGCTGGCCAGGATCGGGTTGAACAGCTGGGGCGGGATCAGCCCGTTCTGCCCCGCCAGGCTCAGCAGCACCAGGCCGAACTCGCCCGCCTGCGCCAGGTACAGACCGGTCCGCAGGGCCACGCCGGTGGGTGCACCGAAGGCCCGGGTCAGCCCGGTGATCAGCGCCAGCTTGAAAGCCATCGATGCCAGCAGGAGCAGCAGCACCAGCGGCCATCGCTCCAGTACCAGACGCCAGTCCAGCATCATGCCGATGGTGATGAAGAACAGACCCAGCAGCACGTCGTGGAACGGCCGGATGTCGGTCTCCACCTGGTGCTTGTATTCGGTCTCGGAGATGAGCATCCCGGCCACGAAGGCGCCCAGTGCCAGCGACAGGCCGGCGTGCTCGGTCAGCCAGGCCAGACCCAGCGTGATCAGCAGCAGGTTGAGCATGAACAGCTCTTCGCTCTTGCGCCGGGCCACCAGGGTCAGCCACCAGCGCATCAGGCGCTGTCCGCCGGTCAGCAGCAGGCCCAGCAGCACCGTGGCCTTGAACACCGCCAGCCCCAGCGCCGGCAGCAGCTGGTCCGGCGCGGCCGCCAGTGCCGGGATCAGCACCAGCAGCGGCACCACCGCCAGGTCCTGGAACAGCAGGATGCCCAGCACCCGCTTGCCGTGTTCGGACTCCAGCTCCAGCCGCTCGGCCACCAGCTTGATCACGATGGCCGTGCTGCTCATGGCCATGACGCCGCCCAGGGCGATCGCGCTCTGCCAGGAGATCGTCCACCACTGCGGCAGCAGCAGCGCCAGCCCGAGCGAGGCGCCGGTGGTGATGGACACGGTCAGCACCACCTGCGAAAGCCCCAGCCCGAACACATGGCGGCGCATGGCACGCAGCTTGGGCAGGCTGAACTCCAGGCCGATGACGAACATCAGGAACACCACGCCGAACTCGGCCAGGTAGCGGATGCCCTGGGAGTCCTGCGCAATGGCCAGGGCGTTCGGGCCGATCAGCACACCCACCACCAGATAGCCCAGCATGGGCGGCAGCTTCAGGCTGCGGCAGGCCACCACGCCCAGCACGGCGGCCAGCAGGTAGAGCAGGGTGATGTCCAGCGAGGTCATCCGGCGATGTTAGCGGTCTACCCCGCGGCCATAATCCGGGCATGACTTCCCCCGTGGCTTTCGACGCCGGGCGCGCCCTCGCCCTGGCCCGCGACACCCTGATCATCGAGGCCGAGGCGGTGCAGGCCCTGACCGCCCGCATCGACGCGGCTTTCGCCGGCGCCCTGCAATGCCTGCTGGCCTGCCGGGGGCGCGTGGTGGTCATGGGCATGGGCAAGAGCGGTCACATCGGCCGCAAGCTGGCCGCCACGCTGGCCTCCACCGGCACCCCGTCGCAGTTCGTGCACCCGGCCGAAGCCAGCCATGGCGATCTGGGCATGATCACCCCGCAGGACGTGGTGCTGGCCATCAGCAACAGCGGCGAGAGCGACGAGCTCACCGTCCTGCTGCCCCTCATCAAGCGCATGGGCGTGCCGCTGGTGGCCTTCACCGGCCGGGCCGAATCCGCGCTGGCCCGCCATGCCGACTGGGTGCTGGACACCGCCGTGGCCCGCGAGGCCTGCCCCCACAACCTGGCGCCCACCGCCAGCACCACGGCGCAGCTGGCCCTGGGCGATGCGCTCGCGGTGGCCCTGCTCGATGCGCGCGGCTTCCGTGCCGACGACTTCGCCCGCTCCCACCCGGGCGGTTCGCTGGGCCGCCGTCTGCTCACCCATGTGTCCGACGTGATGCGCCAGGGCGAGGCCGTGCCCCGCGTCGCACCCGCCACGCCCCTGATGGACCTGATGCGCGAAATCAGCGCCAAAGGCCTGGGCCTGTGTGCCGTGGTCGGCGATGACGGCCGTGCGCTGGGCGTCTTCACCGATGGCGACCTGCGCCGCCTGATCGAGCGCACCGGCAGCGCCCAGGACCTGCGGCTGCTCACAGCGGAACAGGTCATGTACCGGCAACCGGCCACCGTGGCCGCCCAGTCGCTGGCGGTCGAAGCCGCCCGCCAGATGGAGGAACGCCGCATCAACAGCCTGCTGGTGGTGGATGCCGACGGCCTGCTGGTGGGCGCGCTCAGCAGCAACGACCTGATGCGGGCCAAGGTGATCTGATGGAGCCGGTGCTGACCTTCCCCCCCGAACTCCTGCTGCGCGCGCAGCCGGTCAAGGTGCTGCTGCTGGATGTGGACGGCGTGCTCACCGATGGCGGCCTGCACTTCACCGAAGCCGGCGAGACCCTCAAACGCTTCCACACCCTGGACGGCCACGGCCTCAAGCTGCTGCAGCGCGCCGGCATCACGCCGGCGGTGGTCAGCGGCCGCGACTCCGCCCCGCTGCGGGTGCGCCTGCAGGCGCTGGGCATCACCCACCTGCGGCTGGGCACCGAAGACAAGGCGCCCGCGGCCCATGACATCCTGCAGTCGCTCGGTCTGGACTGGGGTGCTGCCGCCGCCATGGGCGACGACTGGCCCGACCTGCCCCTGCTGACCCGCGCCGCGCTGGCCGCGGCCCCGCCCGATGCCCACCCCGAGGTGCGTGCGCGCGCCCACTGGATCAGCGCGCGGCCCGCCGGCGCCGGCGCCGTGCGTGAACTCTGCGACCTGCTGCTGGTGGCCAGCGGCCATTACCGCCGCGAGCTGGAGGCGGCCCTGCGGTGACGCCCGACGAACCCCTCGACGACATCCTGCCCGGCCTCGACCCGGCCACGGCAGGCCCTGCCCCTCGGCGCAGCAAGGCGCCCTGGTGGGACATGGTGTCGGTCTACCTGCCGGTGCTGCTCATGGGACTGCTGGCACTGGCTTCGTATTGGCTGCTGCGCGCCACCCCGACCTATGTCGAGGCGCCCGCGGCCCAGCCGGTGAGCAGCGAGCCCGACTATTTCATGCGCCGGTTCTCGGTCAAGTCGTTCGATCCCGACGGTCGCCTGCGCTCCGAGGTGGCCGGCACCGAGGCCCGGCATCACCCCTCGGACGATCGGGTGGAGATCGACAACGCCCGCATCCGCCGCATCGACGATCAGGGCCTGGTCACCGTGGCCACCGGGCGGCGCGTCATCACCAACGGCGACAACACCGAATTCCTGCTCGAAGGCGATGCCCAGGTGATCCGCGAGGCCGGCACCGGCCAGGACGGCGTGGCCCGACCGCGGCTGCAGTTCAATGGCGAGCGGCTGCGGATCTTTCTGGACCCCGACCGTGTGGTCTCCGATCTGCCGGTGGTCCTGCGCCGCGGGAACGACCGGCTGGAAGCCGCCACCCTGGATTACCGCGACAACGAACGGGTGGCCGACTTCACCGGCCGCGTCCGCGTCCAGCTGCAACCGGCCGGCCGCAACACCAGTCCACCATGAACACTGCCCCGCCCAGCCCCCTGGTCTTCATCACCGGCGCCTCCAGCGGCATCGGGCAGGCCCTGGCGGCCCGGTTTGCCCGCGCCGGCTACCGGCTGGCGCTGGTGGCACGGCGCACCGATGAAGTGAAGGCCTGGGCCGATGCCCAGGGGCTGGACCCGCAGCGTTGCGCTGTCTTCGGGGCCGATGTGGCCGATGTCGACAGCATCGTGGCGGCCGGGCAGGCCTGCATCGAACAGATGGGTGTGCCCGATGTGGTGGTCGCCAACGCGGGCATCAGCGTGGGCATGGACACCGGCCAGCGGGAGGACATCGATGTCATGGTCCGCACCTTCGCGGTCAACAACACCGGCGTGGCAGCCACCTTCCACCCCTTCGTGAACGCCATGCGCCAGCGCGGCAGCGGACGGCTGGTGGCCGTGGCCAGCGTGGCGGCCATCCGGGGCCTGCCGGGCCATGGCGCCTACTGCGCCAGCAAGGCGGCGGTGGTCGCTTACGCCGAGAGCCTGCGCGGCGAGCTGCGCGGCAGCGGCGTGAAGGTGGTGACGCTGTTGCCCGGTTACGTGGACACCCCGCTGACCCGCCGCAACCGTTACCCCATGCCCTTTCTCATGAGCGCCGACGCCTTCGCCGACCAGGCCCATGCCGCCATCGAGGCCGGTGCGGCCTGGCGCGTCATTCCCTGGCAGATGGGCTGGGTGGCCCGGTTGCTGCGCGCCTTGCCTATCGCGCTGTTCGACCGGCTGCTGGCCGGCAGGCCCCGCAAGCACCGCCAGAACGAGACCTGAGCCCCAGCCCGGCTCTGCGGAGCGGGCAACAAAAAACCCCGGGGCTTTCGCGCCGGGGTTTTCAGGCAATCGGGAGGACCGATCAGTAACCGCCGCGGCCACCGCCGCCGCCGTCACGACGGCCACCGCCGCCGTAGGGGCTGCGGAAACCGCCGTCGTTGCCACCACCACCGTAGCCGCCGCCACCACCGCCACCGCTGCGGCCGCCGCCGCCGAAACCACCACCACCGGTGCGGGGCGGGCGGGCTTCCATCGGGCGGGCCTCGTTCACCACCAGGCTACGGCCGCCGAGCGACTGACCGTTCATGCCTTCGATGGCGGCCTGTGCCTCGGCATCGCTGCCCATTTCGACAAAGCCGAAACCCTTGGAGCGGCCGGTGTCACGTTCCATCATGACTTTGGCGCTGTTGACCGAGCCGAACTGGCCGAAGGCCTGGTTCAGATCTTCGTCACGGACCGAGTAAGGCAGGTTGCCGACGTACAGTTTGTTGCCCATGCTTGGGACTCCTAGAAACAATAGAAAAGTAGCGATGGAGCCCCGATGCACACAAACCTGTAGCTGTAGCGCGCGAAACCGACCGATCACTTGAACCACAAGCCCGGGAGGGGCTTGCTCGGCCATTATGCGCGCAACCGTCCAAAACAAAGTGTTCTTTCTCAGGATGTGCAAGTGCCCAAGCCCTGCGATGCGCTCTTACAACACCCTGACCATTCAGGGCCGCCGGGACGCCGCCCGACCCGGTGCGTATACTTCCGCCAGCGCCGATTTGTCCGGATTGCGGGCGCTTTAAAAATGCCGCTAAAGGGGAGATTCCCGGTCTCGCCTTTGAACCATGGCGGTGCCGGGTTTCTTCATTCAGGGCCCTGCCAGGCAGGGTGGACCGCTTGATCGTCACGCCCCAGACCTTCCGTTTCGACACCCCGCTGCCGCTGCAGAGCGGCGCCGTGCTGCCGGCCTACGAGCTGGTGGTGGAAACCTACGGCACCCTCAACGCAGACCGCTCCAACGCGGTGCTGGTGTGCCATGCCCTCAACGCCTCGCACCATGTGGCCGGCCTGCATGCCGATGCCGACGGCCAGCCGCTGCCACGCAGCGAGGGCTGGTGGCACAACATGATCGGGCCGGGCAAACCGGTGGACACCGACCGCTGGTTCGTCATCGGCGTGAACAACCTGGGTTCCTGCTTCGGCTCGACCGGCCCGACCCACACCAACCCGGCCACCGGCCAGGCCTGGGGCGCCGACTTCCCGGTGGTCACGGTGGAAGACTGGGTGAACGCGCAGGCCCGGCTGCTCGACGCCATGGGCATCCAGACGCTGGCGGCCGTCATGGGGGGCAGCCTGGGCGGCATGCAGACCCTGAGCTGGACCCTGCAGTACCCGGACCGGGTGCGCCACGCGGTGGTGGTGGCCAGCGCGCCCAACCTGACGGCCGAAAACATTGCCTTCAACGAGGTGGCGCGCCGCGCCATCGTGACCGACCCCGATTTCCACGGCGGCCACTACCTGGCGCACGACACCCTGCCCCGCCGGGGGCTGCGGATCGCCCGGATGATCGGCCACATCACCTACCTGAGCGATGACGTCATGAACGCCAAGTTCGGCAGAACGCTCAAGCCGGCCGATCTGGAGAATCCGCTGGCCAGCGGGGCAGCGTGGGGGTACCGGTACTCCACGACCGACGTCGAGTTCCAGATCGAGAGCTACCTGCGTTACCAGGGCGACAAGTTCAGCGAGTACTTCGACGCCAACACCTATCTGCTCATCACCCGCGCACTCGATTACTTCGATCCGGCCCGCGCCCACGACGGCAACCTGAGCCGGGCGCTGGCGCGGGCAACCGCCAAGTTCCTGCTGGTCAGCTTCACCACCGACTGGCGCTTCTCGCCGGCCCGCAGCCGCGAGATGGTCAAGGCGCTGCTGGACAACCGCCGCGACGTGAGTTACGCCGAGATCGACGCCCCCCACGGGCACGACGCCTTCCTGCTGGACGACCCGCGTTACCACGCCGCCGTGCGGACCTATTTTGAACAGACGGTGGCGCAGGCCACGGGAGGCCGGGCATGAGCGATCGTCGGGTCATGGAAAGCATTGCCCGCCTGGTGCCGCCGGGCTCGCGGGTGCTGGATCTGGGTTGTGGCGACGGCGCCCTGCTGGACCACCTGCAGTCCACCCGGGGCTGCACCGGCTACGGGGTGGAGCTGGACGACGCCAAGGTGCAGGCCTGCATGCGGCGCGGCGTGAACGTGCTGCAGTTCAACCTGGATGAAGGCTTGGCGGTGTTCGGCGACAAGGCCTTCGATGTGGTGCTGCAGATCGACACGCTGCAGCACCTGCGCAATGCCGAGGTGATGCTGCGCGAGACCGCCCGCGTGGGCCGCGCCGGCGTGGTGGCCTTCCCCAATTTCGCCCACTGGCCGAACCGGCTGGCGGTGCTGCAGGGTCGCATGCCGGTGACCAAACGGCTGCCCTACCAGTGGTACGACACGCCCAACATCCGGGTCGGCACCCACGCCGACTTTGAAGTGCTGGCACGCAGCTGCGGGCTGCGCATCGACGACAGCTTCGGCCTGCACGAAGGCGAGGAAGTGCGCTTCCTGCCCAACCTGCTGGCCAGCACGGCGGTGTTCCGCTTCTCTGCCTGATCTGCGTCAGGGGCCGGTTCAGGCCTGGCGCTCTGCCGCGCCGTCCTGCCCGAAGTCGCCTTCGATGCCCACGCCCGAGGCCAGTTGCGGGTAGGTCCTGCGGAAGGTCTCGGCGATGGCCTGCAACGGCAGGTCGTCGAAGCTGCCGCGCTCGTTCACATACTCCATGTGCTTCTGCCCGGCCTTGTCGAACGGGTGGTACAGCGAGTCGTTCACACCGTCGAAGTCCAGCGGCAGCAGACCGAACTTCTCGCACAGCGAGAGGTTGAAGGCCGGCGTGGCCTTGCGCCAGGCGCCGTCGATCCACAGCTCGGTGTACCCGTGCCAGACGAACACGTCGGTGCCCATGGTGCGCCGCAGCTTCTCGGTCGACATGTGGTTGCGCACATCGGCAAAGCCGAGCCGCGCGGGGATGTCGGCCGCCCGCGCCACCGCGGCCATCAGCACCGCCTTGGGCACGCACCAGCCGAAGCCCTGCTGCAGGCAGGTGCTGGCCCGCATGCCGGGAGCCGACAGGTCGATCCGGTAGGGGTCGTAACGGACCTCGTCGCGCACCGCGTGCACCAGCGAGACCGCCTGCTCGCGCACCGTGCTGCCGCGCCGGTGTGCGGCCACGAAGGCGCGGATGGCAGGGTGGTCGGCGTCGATGCTGGCGGTGGCGGCCCGATGGGCCGGGCCGGGTTCGGGGGTGCGGGGCTGCGTGCTCATGTCCGGATGATCCCAGAGCCGCCCTGTGTACTTTGGTAATCAGCGCGACAGCCTGAACGGCGTTCAGACAGGTATTGGCACCGCAAGCCGCTGTTATTCCGCCCTTCAGGACCGGGCGGGGCGACCGATATTGCAGTGACCTGACATTCCTTTCACCGAGCCTTCACCGAGGAACCCACCATGGACATGCGCAACGAAGCCACCCACCTCGCCCGCCAGGACGGCGCGCGCAACGCGGCCCAGCCGGCCAGTGCCGAATTCCTGACCTTCCGCCTGGGCGGCGAGGAGTACGGCATCGACATCCTGCGGGTGCAGGAAATCCGTTCGTACGAAGAGCCCACCCGCATCGCCAACGCACCCTCGTTCATCAAGGGCGTGGTCAACCTGCGTGGCGTGATCGTCCCGGTGGTGGACCTGCGCATCAAGCTCGGTTGCGACAAGGTGGAATACAACGGCTTCACCGTGGTGATCGTGCTCAACGTGCACGGTCGTGTGGTGGGTGCGGTGGTCGATTCGGTGTCGGACGTGCTGGAGCTGGCCGGCGACGTGATCAAGCCCTCGCCCGAGATGAACACCTCGGTCGACACCAGCTTCATCACCGGCATTGCCAGCGTCGGCGAACGCATGCTGATCCTGATGGACATCGAGGCCCTCATGTCGAGCAGCGACATGGGTCTGATGGAAAGCCAGACCGTTCAGTGACCTCTCCCCGCCATCCCGCCCGCTCTTCCTGACCCTCCATCACCATGAATCCGACCACCACCCCGACCACCTCGGTTGCGCGCCGGGTTGCCCTGCTCGCCGTGGCCATGCTGGCCGTCGTCCTGGCCGTTCTCAGTGGCGCCCTGTCGCTGGCCGTGGAGAAAAGCTCACGAGAACAGCGGGTCCTGATGGCTTCCGAGAAGGCCCGTTCGGTGGCCGATTCGGTCGACGGCTTCGACGCCACCGCGCGCATGATGACCGACCGCGCCTACCGGCCGTTCCGCCAGAAATTTGCCGCGACCTTCGAACTGGACAAGGCCGGCGGGCAGCTCAAGAGCTTCGGCGCCGCGCTCAACAACGACTTTGCCGAGGTGGACAACTTCAGCCGCACGAACGGCGGCGTGGCCACCATCTTCATGCGCAAGGGCGATGACTTCGAGCGCATCAGCACCTCGCTGAAGAAGGAAAACGGCGAGCGTGCCGTGGGCACCAACCTGGCCCGCAACCACCCGGCCTATCCGCTGATGATGTCCGGCACGAACTACACCGGTCGCGCCATGCTGTTCGGCAAGCCGTACATGACGCACTACGAGCCGGTGAAGGACGGTGGCGGCGCGGTCGTCGGCATCCTGTTCATCGGCTTCGACCTCAGCGACTTCCAGAAGTCGCTCGACACCCTGGTGGCCGACGCCCGCTTCTTCGAGAGCGGCGGCACCTATGTCATCGACCCCAGGGCCAGCAACGAAGAGGCGGTGTTCGTCTCGCACCCGACCGCTGCCGGCAAGAAGGTGCTGGAAGTGAACCCGGGCGCCGCCGCTTTCCTGGAACAGCTGCGTGCCGGCGAGGAAGCCTTCGTGATGGAAGCGGCTCCCCTGTACAACCCCGCCATCAGCGAGCCCTGGGCGGTGAAGCGGCAGGCCAAGGCCGGTTCCTGGTGGGTGGTGGCCGAGGTGTCGGACACCGAAGCCATGGCCTCCTACTGGACCACCATGTACGCCTTCTGGGGCATGCTGGCGGCCGCCACCCTGGTGCTGGGTGCCGGCCTGTTCTGGCTGGTCCGCCGCAACGTCAGCCAGCCGCTGGCCGAGCTGACCTCGGCGGTGACCACAGTGGCCCAGGGCGACCTGACCCGCTCGTTCACCAGCCAGCGCACCGACGAGATCGGCGGCCTGGTCCGCGAGGTGGAGTCCATGCGCCAGCGCTTCCTGAGCATGATGCGCGAGCTGCGCCAGGCCAGCGACAGCATCGGCACGGCGTCGGTGGAGATTGCCACCGGCAACCAGGACCTCTCCAGCCGCACCGAGCAGACCGCCAGCAACCTGGAAGAAACCGCAGCCTCGATGGAGGAGCTGACCAGCACCGTGCGCCAGAGCGCCGATGCGGCCCGCCAGGCCAACCAGCTGGCGGCGAGTGCGGCCGAGATTGCCGCGCGCGGTGGCGACGTGGTGGCCCAGGTGGTCACCACCATGGACGAGATCAACCACAGCAGCAAGAAGATCAACGACATCATCGGTGTCATCGACGGCATCGCCTTCCAGACCAACATCCTGGCGCTGAACGCCGCCGTGGAAGCCGCCCGTGCCGGCGAGCAGGGTCGAGGCTTTGCGGTGGTGGCCGGCGAGGTGCGCAACCTGGCGCAGCGCAGCGCGCAGGCGGCCAAGGAGATCAAGGGCCTGATCGGCGCCAGCGTGGACCGTGTGGAGGCCGGCAGCAAGCTGGTGGCCGATGCGGGCAACACCATGAGCGAGATCGTGGGCTCGGTGCAGCGGGTGAGCGACATCATCGGCGAGATCACGGCGGCTGCCGGCGAGCAGAGCGACGGCATCGGCCAGGTGAACACGGCGGTGGCCCAGCTCGACCAGATGACGCAGCAGAACGCGGCGCTGGTGGAAGAAAGCGCAGCCGCGGCAGAGAGCCTGAAGGACCAGGCACGCCGACTCTCCGAGCTGATCAGCTTCTTCCGCACCGGCGACGCGCAGTCGCAGTACGTGGGCGCCCATGCTGCGTCGCCCGCTGCGTCTGTACCGACCCCCTCGCACAAACCGGCGGCGCCGGCACCGGTCCGCGCCACCCCCGCCGCCCCCCGCGCCGTGGCGCCGGCACCGACCGCCTCGGGCAAACCGACAGCGCCCTTGCTGCGGCCGGCCGCCAAGACCCCGGCGACCCCTGCTGCACCCGCAGCCGCCTCGGCCACGGCCGAAGGCGAGTGGGAAAGCTTCTGAACACAACCCAAGGGAGACAGCCATGTTCTTCGACCGCCTCAAGATCGGGCAACGCCTGACTCTCGGTTTCGCCAGCGTGCTGGTGCTGCTGGCAGCAGTGACCGCACTCGCCTGGACCAGCCTGCAGGCGTCTCGCGACGCCACCCGCATGGTCATCACCATGGAGCACCGCTCCGGCGTCACCGATGAATGGCTGTCCAGCACCCGCCTGAACATCAACCGGGTGATGGCCATGGCCCGCTCCGGCAACAACCCGCGGGTGGACGAACACTTCAAGCCGCTGATTGCCGAGACCACCAAGCGCATCAACGAACTGCAGAAGACCCTGGACGAAGAGATCACCAGCGAGAAGGGCCGGGAACTGCTCAAGCAGATCTCCACCGCCCGCACCGACTACATCGCGGTCCGCAAGAACTACTTCGACCTGCTGGCGGCCGGTGAATCGCCCGCCGCCGACGAGCTGCTCAACAAGGGTCTGGTGCCGGCGGCCGACCGCTACATCCAGCTGCAGACCGGTCTGCAGGCCTACGAGCGCGAGCTGGTGGCCCAGGCGGTTGCGGCCTCCGAGGCCACCATCCAGCGCCGGGTGATGCTGCTGATGTCGCTGGCCGTGGCGGCGGCGGTGCTGGCCATGGTGCTGGCCTGGCGCATCACCCGCTCGGTGACGCAGCCGGTGGAAGAAGCGGTGGAGGTGGCCACGGCCGTGGCCCAGGGCGATCTGACCCGCGTGGTCCAGACCCGCCGCCAGGACGAGCTGGGCGATCTGCTGCGGGCACTCGACAGCATGAAGACCGCCCTGGTCCGCACCGTGAGCCAGGTGCGCCAGGCGACCGACAGCATCGGCACGGCGTCGGTGGAGATTGCCACCGGCAACCAGGACCTCTCCAGCCGCACCGAGCAGACCGCCAGCAACCTGGAAGAGACGGCGGCCTCGATGGAGGAGCTGACCAGCACCGTGCGCCAGAGCGCCGATGCGGCCCGTCAGGCCAACCAGCTGGCCGCCAGTGCGGCCGAAATCGCCGTGCGCGGTGGCGACGTGGTGGCCCAGGTGGTCACCACCATGGACGAGATCAACCACAGCAGCAAGAAGATCAACGACATCATCGGCGTCATCGACGGCATTGCCTTCCAGACCAACATCCTGGCGCTCAACGCGGCCGTGGAAGCCGCCCGTGCCGGTGAGCAGGGTCGGGGCTTTGCGGTGGTGGCCGGCGAGGTGCGCAACCTGGCCCAGCGCAGCGCGCAGGCGGCCAAGGAAATCAAGGGCCTGATCGGCGCCAGCGTGGACCGTGTGGAGGCCGGCAGCAAGCTGGTGGCCGATGCGGGCAACACGATGAGCGAGATCGTGGGCTCGGTTCAGCGGGTGAGCGACATCATCGGCGAGATCACGGCGGCCGCTGGCGAGCAGAGCGACGGCATCGGCCAGGTGAACACGGCGGTGGCCCAGCTTGACCAGATGACGCAGCAGAACGCGGCGCTGGTGGAAGAGAGCGCAGCGGCCGCTGAGAGCCTGAAGGACCAGGCACGCCGACTGGCCGAGGTGGTGCAGGTGTTCCGCCTGGATGCATCGGCGATGTCGCTGTCGGCCACCTCGACCTCCGCCGCACCGGTCCCGTCTGCCGCCCGCCCGGTCTCGGCCGCGCCGCGCCCGGCACCGGCCAGGAAGCCGTCTGCCCCGGTTCAGCGTGCCGAGAACAAGCCCGCAGCCGCTGCCCGTGCCCCTGCGGCGCCGGTCCGCGCTGCGACGACTCCCGCGCCTGCCACCGTGGCCAGCGGATCGAACGAGGGTGACTGGGAAAGCTTCTGAGCGACCGGGCTCAACGAAGCGACAGTCACGACAGATCACAGGACGGTTCCCATGCAAGCTCTGATGCGCCAATTCTCGATTCGTACCCGCATGCTGGGCGCCATCGGTGTCGTTCTGACCCTGCTGGCGGTCATCGGCAGTGCCGGCCTGTGGGGCCTGTCCCGGATGCACGCCAGCAACGTGGAGTTCTTCGAACACGCGTATGCCGAGTCGGTCACGCTGTCGAACCTGCAGAAGGCGGTGGGGGACATGGGGCGCTTCGAGCGCGACATGATCGTGGCCTACGAAAAGCCGGAGCAGGTGCGGCAGTCGTTCGAGAAATGGAAGCTGGCGCACGCGCGCTCGGCCGAACTGCTCAAGGCCATGACCGGTGGCGAGGCCGATGAAGACAACCAGATCGTGGAGGCCATGGTGGTGCAGCTGGCCGCCTATGCCCAGGGCCTGGAGCCCACCGCGCGCCAGCTGGAAGCGGGCGGGTACGAGTCGGCCACCATCGCCAACCGCGTGATGGCCAAGGCCCATGAACAGTACGAGGGCCTGGTGGCCAATCTGGGCAAGGTGGCGGCGATCGTCGATGCCGAGGCCCAGGCCCTGCAGCAGGCCGACCGCGCCACGGCCGATCGGCTGCTCTGGATCTTCGGTGCCGTGGTGGCGGCCTCGGTGCTGGTGGTGGTGCCCACCACGCTGGCCAACATGCAGAGCATCTGCGCACCGGTCGATCAGGCCCGTGCGCTGGCCGCCGCCATCACCGGCGGCGACCTGACGCAACGCGCCGAGGCGAACGGTCGCGACGAACTCAGCGAACTGATGCGCACGCTGGGCGAGATGCAGGGTTCGCTCTCGCGCATCGTCGGCGAGGTGCGCAGCACCACCGAGAGCATCGGCACCGCCAGCGCCCAGATCGCCTCCGGCAACCAGGACCTGTCCACCCGCACCGAGCAGGCGGCCAGCAGCCTTCAGCAGACGGCGGCCAGCGTGGACCAGATCAACGACACGGTGCACCAGAGCGCCGAGGCCGCGCGCCAGGCCAGCGACATGGCCCGCGCCAACGCCCAGGTGGCCGCACGCGGCGGGCAGGTGGTGTCGCAGGTGGTCACCACCATGGACGACATCCAGCACAGCAGCCGCAAGATCGGCGACATCATCGGCGTCATCGATGGCATTGCCTTCCAGACCAACATCCTGGCGCTCAACGCGGCCGTGGAAGCCGCCCGTGCGGGTGAGCAGGGTCGGGGTTTTGCCGTGGTGGCCGGCGAGGTGCGCAACCTGGCGCAGCGCAGCGCGCAGGCGGCCAAGGAGATCAAGGGTCTGATCGAAGCCAGCGTCTCCAAGGTCGGCGAAGGCTCGCGGCTGGTGAGCGATGCCGGCCAGACCATCGGCGAGATCGTGGACAACGCCCAGCGCATGTCCAGCTTCATTGGCGAGATCACCTCGGCAGCCCAGAACCAGTCCGAAGGCATCGGCCAGGTGAACTCGGCGGTGGGCCAGCTCGACCAGATGACGCAGCAGAACGCCGCGCTGGTGGAGCAGAGCGCCGCCGCCGCCGAAAGCCTCAAGGACCAGGCCGAGCGCCTGGCCTCGGTGGTGCGGGTGTTCCGGCTCCTGCCGGCCTGACCCAGGGCCATGCAGGTGCTTTGCGGCGCCTGATCCGGCCGTCCCTATACTGGGTGGGTGTATGAGCGGTGGCGCTGGCCACCCTGCCAGGAGACGCCCATGAACGCCCCTTTGCCCGCCGGCGCGCTGAATGCCGCTGCGCTGCAGAACCATGTCGATGCCTCATGGCAGGAGCACATCCTGCCGGCGCTGGTGCGCTATGTGGAGGTCCCGGCCAAGTCCCCCGCCTTCGACCCGGACTGGGCCCGCCACGGGCTGATCGACCGGGTGCTGCAGGACGCAGCCGACTGGGTGGCGGCCCGGCGCGTGCCCGGTCTGCGGCTGGAGGTGATCCGCCTGAACGATGCCCATGGCCGACCGCGCACCCCGGTGCTGTTCTTCGAGCTGCCCGCCAGCGGCGGGCGCGACGGTTCCCCGGCGCCGGCCTCAGGCCAGACGGTGCTGATGTATGGCCACCTGGACAAGCAGCCCGAGTTCAACGGCTGGCGCAACGACCTGGGCCCCTGGACGCCCAAGATCGAGGACGGCAAGCTCTACGGCCGGGGCAGCGCCGACGACGGCTATGCGGTCTACGCCAGCATCGCCGCCATCGAGGCCCTGCAGGCGCAGGGCGCGTCCCATCCGCGCATCGTCGGCCTGATCGAGACCAGCGAAGAGAGCGGCTCGCACGACCTGCTGCCGTATGTGGATGCCCTGCGTTCCCGCCTGGGCGATGTCGGCCTGGTGATCTGTCTGGACAGCGGTGCCGGCAACTACGACCAGCTCTGGCTGACCACCAGCCTGCGTGGCATGGCCAGCGGCGTGCTGAAGGTCGAGGTGCTGACCGAAGGTGTGCATTCGGGCGACGCCTCTGGCGTGGTGCCGTCGAGCTTCCGGATCATGCGGCAGGTGCTGGACCGGCTGGAGGACAGCGCCACCGGCCGCCTGCTGCCCTCGGTGTTCCATTGCGAGGTGCCGGCGGAGCGGGTCGAGCAGGCCCGTGCCACCGCCGCCATCCTGGGCGACGAGCTGCACCGCCGCTTTCCGTGGGCGCACCACGACTGCGGCGGCTCCACCGTGTTTGCCCTGCCCACCACCACCGACCCGGTCGAGGCGCTGCTCAACCGCACCTGGCGCCCCACGCTCAGCGTCACCGGTGCCGAAGGCCTGCCCGCCCTGCGCGATGCCGGCAACGTGCTGCGCCCCTACACCGCCTTCAAGCTCAGCCTGCGCCTGCCCCCGCTGGTGGACGCGGCGCACGCGGTGCAGCAGCTCAAGGCCCTGCTGGAGGACAACGCGCCCTACCAGGCCCGCGTGACCTTCGAGGGCGAAGGTTCGGCCAGCGGCTGGAATGCACCGGCCACCGTGCCCTGGTTCGAGCAGGCGCTGCAGGACGCCTCCATGGCGCACTTCGGTGCCGGCTGCGGCACCATCGGCCAGGGCGGCACCATCCCGCTCATGAACCTGCTCAGCCAGGGTTTTCCGACCGCGCAGATGATGGTCTGCGGCGTGCTCGGCCCGCGCAGCAATGCCCACGGCCCGAACGAATTCCTGCACCTGGACTACGCCCGCCGGCTCACCGCCAGCGTGGCCCAGGTGATCGCCCGGATGCCCTGACCTCTCCCGCAGCCGACGTGACCGACACCACCCAGGCCCCCTTCGTCCTGCGCGACGGCCTCAACCTGGCCCTCTACGACTGGCCGCTGCCCATGCGCTGGCGCCCGCGTGGCGTGGTGCTGATCGTGCATGGCCTGGGTGAACATGCCTGGCGTTACGACACCCTGGCCCAGCGCCTCAACGAACGCGGCTTCGCGGTGCGGGCCTACGACCAGCGTGGCCATGGCGATTCGGCCGGTCTGCACGGCGCCATTCCCTACGAAGACGCCCTGCTCGACGACCTCCACGAACTGGTGGAGGACACCCGCCACCACATTGCCACGCCCTGGTCGTGCCCGCTGATCCTGCTGGGCCACAGCATGGGCGGGCTGGTGTCGTCGGCCTATGTGCAGCGCCAGCTGGGTGCGGCCCACAGGCCGGTGGACGGGCTGGTGCTGTCGTCACCGGCGCTGGACCCCGGGCTGAGCTGGCTGCAGTCCCGCCTGGTGTCGCTCATGCTGCGCCTGGCGCCCGACCTGGCGCTGGGCAACGGACTGGACGCCAGCAAGATCTCGCACAGCGCCGAGGTGGTGCAGGCCTACCAGCGCGACCGGCTGGTGCACGACCGCATCACGGCGCGGCTGGCCCACTTCATCCAGTCCCGGGGCGTGCGGGTGCGGGCTTCGGCGCCGCAATGGAACCTGCCCACCCTGTTGCTGTATGCCGGTGACGACCGGCTGGTCAACCCCGATGGCAGCCGCCGGTTTGCCGCCACCGCGCCGCCGCGCTGGGTGCAGGCCCGCTGCTTCGACGGCCTGTACCACGAGATCTTCAACGAGGCCGATCCGACACCGGTTTACGACGCCTTGTACAGCTGGCTGGACCGGCTGGTGCCGCCGGACCGCTGAAGCGCCTGCCGTCAGGCCGCAGGCCGCGCGGCAGCGGTGCGGCGCTGCACCCGCGCCAGCCAGAGCAGCGCGAGGCCGGTCAGGGCCACCGGCAGCAGCGAGCCGGCGTTCAGCCACTGCCAGCCGTGGCTGGTGACCAGGGCGCCGGAGGCGAACGAGCTCAGCGCCATGACCGCGAACACCGCGAAATTGATGGCGGCCTGGGCGCGGTCCTTTTCGGCCGGACGCCAGGCCTGCAGGGAGAGCGTCGTGGCGCCGGTGAACAGGAAGTTCCAGCCCACCCCCAGCAGGAACAGCGCGATCAGGAAACGGTGCAGCTCGATGCCGGAGAGCGCCACCCCGATGCACAGCGCGTTCAGCAGCACACCGACCGCCATGATGCGCAACGCCCCGAAGCGCTGGATCAGGTGGCCGGTGAAGAAGCCGGGCGCGAACATGCCGATCACATGCCACTCCAGCACCAGCGCGGCGTCCTCGAACGGATAGCCGCAGACCTGCATGGCCAGCGGCGTGGCGGCCATCAGCAGGTTCATCACGCCGTAACCCAGGGCCGCACCTGCGGCCGCGACGATGAACACCGGCTGGCGCACGATCTCCGACAGCGGCCGGCCCGGGTCGTCGCTGGCCTTGCGCGCCGGCACCGCCGGAAAACGGATGCCGGCCATCAGCAGCATGGACAGCAGCGCAACCGCCGCCAGCGCGAGGTAGGCGCCGGCAAACGGCACCTCGGTCAGGCCCCGGGTGCGGCTGGCCAGGTTGGGCCCCAGCACGGCGCCGATCAGGCCGCCGGCCATGACCAGCGAGACCGCCTTCTCGCGAAACGTGGGCGGGCAGAGCTCGGCCGCCGCGAAGCGGTAGAGCTGGCCGTTGGCGCTGTAGTAGCCCGCCACCACCGTGGCCAGCACCAGCCACCAGAACTGGCGTTCGGTGACCGCCCAGGCGCACAGCAGCGCCGAGGTCAGCGCCACCAGCAGACCGATCTGGAACGACACCTGGCGCCCGAACCGGGCCTGGGTGCGGGCCACCAGCGCGGTCGACAGGGCGCCGCCCACCACATAGCCCATCACCGGCAGCGTGGCCATCCAGCCCAGCGGCGCCAGCGACAGGCCCACCAGACCGTTGATGGCGATGAACACCACGTTGTTGGTCAGGAAGAGGCCTTGCGCGCCGGCCAGCAGCCAGAGGTTGCGGTTCATGTCAGAGCGCCGCCAGGGTGAGGGCTGCCAGCGCTGCGGTTTCGGCCCGCAGGATGCGCGGACCCAGGGTGACCGGCACGAAGCCCGCGGTGCGGGCCTGCGCGTCTTCCGCCGGCGCCAGGCCGCCTTCGGCACCGCTCAGGAACAGCACCGGCCGCCCGGGCGCGACGCCGGCCAGCACCTCGGCCAGCGGCCGGGTGCCGTCGGCCAGCGACAGCACGCAGGTCAGGGGTTCGGCGGCCATGCCGGCCGGTACCGGTGCCGCGAGCCAGCGGGCGATGTCCTGCACCGGCAGCACCTCGGGCAGCCGGTTGCGGCCGCACTGTTCGCAGGCGGCCTGGGCCACCGCCTGCCAGTGCGTCTGCTTCTTCTGCGCCCGCTCGCCCTGCAGCCGGAGCACGCCGTGCGCGGTGTGCAGCGGCACGATGCCGGCCACACCGATCTCGGTGGCTTTCTCCACCAGCCAGTCCATGCGTTCGTTGGCCGGCATGCCCACGGCCAGCCACACCGGGCGCGCGGCTTCGCGCTCCTGCGCCTCGTGTGCATCCACCCGCACCTGCACCCGGCTGCGGCCCATGGTCAGCACGGTGGCCTGCCACTGGCCGCCCTGGCCATCGAACAGGGTCAGGCTGTCGCCCGGCTGCAGGCGCAGCACCTGCACATGGCGGGCGGCGCCCTCGGGCAGGTCGATCTCGGCCCCGGCGTTCAGCGGGGTGGCGCAGTACAGGCGGGGCATGGGGCGCTGTGAAGGTGCAGGTCAGACCCGCCCGAAGGCGTAGCCGCTGGCGGCCTGCAGACCCTCCACCTCGTCGATCAGGCGCAGCAGCGGACCGAGCTCCCGGTAGCGGTGGGCGGTGGCGCGGATGTACTGGATGAAGCGCGGCGCGTCGGCCAGGTACTTGGGCTTGCCGTCGCGCAGGGTGATGCGGGCAAAGATGCCGGCCACCTTGAGGTGGCGCTGCAGGCCCATCCACTCCACCGCGCGGTAGAACGCGCCGAAGTCGCTGTGCCAGTCCTCGAAGTCCATCAGGCCGGCCTTGCGCGCCTTCTCCCAGTAACGCACCGTCACGTCGATGACGAAGTCTTCGTCCCAGCTCAGGAAGGCGTCACGCATCAGGCTGGCGATGTCATAGGTCACCGGGCCGTGCACCGCGTCCTGGAAGTCGAGCACGCCGAGCTGCGTGGCGGGCGTGCTGCCGGGCTCGCGCAGCACCATCAGGTTGCGCGGCATGAAGTCGCGGTGCACATACACCTGGGGTGCGGCCTGCACCCGCTGGACGATGGTGTCGAAGGTCTTGCCCAGCATCTCGGCCGCGCTGCCCTGCAGGGTCACGCCCTTGTGCCGGCCCAGGTACCAGTCGGGGAAGAGCTGCAGTTCGCGGCGCAGCAGGGCTTCGTCGTAGGCCGGCAGCACGCCGGGGCGCGAGGCGGTCTGCCAGGCCAGCAGCGACTCGGTGGCCGCAAGGTAGGCCGGCAGGTTGGCGGCGGGCTGCTCGGGCAGGATCACGTCCAGCAAGGTCTGGTGGCCCAGATCGTCGAGCAGCATGAAACCCTGCGGCTCGTCCCAGGCCAGGATCTGCGGCACCCGCAGACCGGCTTCGCGCATCAGGCTGGCGATGCGCACGAAGGGTTCGCAGTTTTCCTGGGCGGGCGGCGCGTCCATCACGATCAGGCTGTTGCCGGCCTGGGCGTCGATGCGCAGGTAGCGCCGGAAGCTGGCGTCGGCGGAGGCCGGGCGCAAGGTTTCGGTACGCAGGCCGTGCTGTGCGGCCAGGGGCGCCAGCCAGGCGCCGAACGCGGCCTCGCGCTGCGGATCGGCCCAGACGACGGCTGTGGAAGTAGGGGTCATGGGGAGGGACGAGGCCGCTGCAGGGCCCATAGGATAATGGCCGTCGATTCTACAAACGCCCCATCGGCCCGATCTTGAAACGCCGCGTCCCACCGTTCCCGATGCCAGCTGCCGACCTCGGTGCGGTGCGACCCGTTGCCGCTGCGGCGAGGTGGTTGGGCGCGTGCCTGGCCGGTGGCCTGCTGAGCGCCGCGGCCCAGGCCCAGACGCCGACCCCCGCCGAGCAGGCCGGCGACGTTCTGCGCCTCAAGTCCAGTGGTCAGCTGGCCGAACGGCTGGACCCCGCCGCCACCGAAGAGGCGCCCACCTTCGTCAGCGGCGACCGCATCGAGGGCCAGACCGAATCGACCACCACGATCGAAGGCAACGCCGAACTGCGCCGCCACAACAGCGTGATCCGCGCCCGGCGCCTGCAGTACGACTCGTCCACCGGCGACTCGCAAGCCGAGGGCGACGTGATGATCAACCGCAACGGCGACCGCTTCAGCGGACCCGAACTGCGCCTGAACACCGAGACCTTCAAGGGCACGTTCTTCCAGCCCTCCTTCGAGCTGCTGAGCAACGGCGGCCAGGGCGATGCCAGCCGGGTGGACTTCCTGGACAAGGACAACGCCACCGCCTACGACGCCCGCTACTCCACCTGCCCGCGCACGCCCGGCGCCGACTGGATGCCGGCCTGGATGGTGCGCGCCAGCAAGATCGAGTTCGACAATGTCGAGGAAACCGGCCGCGCCACCGGTGGCGTGCTGGAGTTCCAGGGGGTGCCCATCCTGGGAGCGCCTTACCTGACCTTCCCGTTGTCGGACACCCGCAAGTCGGGCTTCCTGCCGCCCAGCATCGGGCTGGACAACATCAGCGGCCTGGAGATCACGCAGCCCTACTACGTCAACCTGGCGCCCAACTACGACCTCACGCTCTACCCCACGCTGATGTCCAAGCGCGGTGTCGATCTGGGGGCCGAGTTCCGTTACCTGCAGCCGGACTACAACGGCCAGATCCGCGGCTCCTACATGCCGTCGGACACGCTGCGCAACCAGGATCGCTGGGGTTACTCGCTGCAGCACCTGCAGAACCTCGCCGGTGCCCTGAACCGGGCCGGCGGTCAGGGTTCGCTGGGCCTGAACCTGAACCTCAACCGGGTCAGCGACGACGATTACTGGCGCGACTTCCCGCGCGCCATCTCCACCCTGACCACCCGCCTGCTGCCCAGCGACGCGGTGCTCTCCGGTGGCAGCGGCGCCTGGAGCTACAGCGCGGGCGCCTACACCTGGCAGACGCTGCAGGACGTGGCCTCGCCCATCACGCCGCCCTACGACCGCATTCCCTCGCTGGTGGCCAACTACGGCCCGGGCGAGGCCGAGACCGGCGTCTGGCAAGGCATCAAGCCCTCGGTGTACCTGGAGCACACCCGGTTTGAACGCGATCTGCGGTTCGCCACCGGCCAGCCCAACGGCTCGCGCAGCATGGCCATTGCCGGCCTGTCGCGCCGCTGGCGCTCGCCCGGCTGGTTCATCCAGCCCGCCGCCAGGCTTCATCTGACCCAATACCAGTTCGACCGGCCCCTGACCAATGGCGCCACGTCGGCCTCGCGCGCGCTGCCCACGGTCAGTCTGGATTCCGGGCTGGTGTTCGAGCGCGACGCGCGCTACTTCGGGCGCAACTTCGTGCAGACCCTGGAGCCCCGCGCCTACCTCACCTGGACGCCGTTCCGCGACCAGAGCCTGCTGCCCAACTACGACTCGGCTGCGGTCGACTTCAACTTCGCCTCGATCTTCAGCGACAACGTGTTCGGCGGCAACGACCGCGTCTCCGATTCGCGGGCCCTGACCGTGGGTGTGAGCTCCCGCCTGCTCGACCCCAGGGACGGCGCCGAGATCGTCCGTCTGGGCCTGGCGCAGCGCTACCTGCTGCGCGACCAGAACGTGTTCCTGCCCGGCGGTGCGCCGGTCACCGAACGCTTCAGCGATGTGCTGCTGGCCGCCCGTGTGCAGTGGAATCCGAAGTGGCTGGTGGACACCAACTTCCAGTACAACCCGACCATCAAGGACTCGGTGCGCACCACCCTGCTCACCCGCTACATGCCCGGCCCGTACCGGGTGCTGAGCGCCGCCTACCGCCTGCAGCGCGGCAGCAGCGAACAGTTCGACGTGGGCTGGCAATGGCCGCTCAGCCTGCCCTGGTCCGACACCCCCGACCGCGCCGTGCCGGGTCAGGCGCTCGGCCCTGGCCGCTGGTACAGCGTGGGCCGCATCAACTACAGCGTGCCCGACCGCAAGGTGGTCGATCTGGTGGCGGGCTTTGAGTACGATGGCGGCTGCTGGATCGGCCGCATCGTGCTGGAGCGGCTGCAGCGCAGCGCCGCCACGGCGGCCCAGCGCATCCTGTTCCAGCTTGAATTCAACGGCTTCTCCCGCCTCGGGTCGAGTCCCCTGCAGACCCTGAAGGACAACGTGCCGCGCTACCAGTACCTGCGTGAAGAAACGTTGTCGCCACCCAGCCGGTTCCAGAACTATGACTGATCGCCTTTTTCCCCTCCGCTTGACCGGCCTGGCCCTCGCCGTGCTCGTGGCAGCAGGTCCGGTGCATGCCCAGGCGCAGCCCGGCCGTACCGCCGCACCCGCAACGTCGGTCGCACCATCGGCGGCCCGCACCGCGGACTTCATCGTCGCGCTGGTCAACTCCGAGCCGGTCACCAACAGCGAGGTCCGTCGCCGGGTTCAACGGGCCGCCCAGCAGCTGGCCCAGCGCGGCGGTCCGCAGCCCACCCGCGACCAGCTGGTCGCCGAGGTGGTGGAGCTGGTCATCAGTGAACGGGCGCAGATGCAGCATGCCGCCGAGATCGGTGTGCGTGTGAGCGAGAGCGAGGTCGACGAGGCCGAGAGGGCGGTCGCGGCCCAGAACCAGATGAGCCGTGACGAATTCCGGCGCCGGCTGGTGCAGGACGCGGGCACCGACGTCGCCCAGTTCCGCGCCGACCTCAAGCGCGAACTGACCCTGCAGCGCCTGCAGGAACGCGAGGTCATCTCCAAGGTCAGGGTCACCGAAGCCGACATCGACAACCACCTGCTCGAGCAGCGCCCCGCCAGCAACCCCGACGCCCTGGAACTCAACCTGGCCCATGTGCTGGTGGCCGTGCCCGAAGGCGCCGCCGAAGCCCAGGTGCAGGCGCTCAAGGCCAAGGCCGACGAAGCGGCCCGCCGCGCGCGTGCCGGCGACGATTTCGCCGCCCTGGCCCGCGAACTGTCCGATGCGCCCGAGCGCACCCGCGGGGGCACGTTCGGCATGCGGCCGGCCAGCCGCCTGCCCGAGCTGTTCGTCAATGGCGTCAAGGATCTGCCCGTGGGCGGCGTGGCCGGTCCCTTGCGCAGCCCGGCGGGCTTCCACGTGCTCAAGGTGGTCGAGAAGCGCACCGCCGGGGTCGACGCCACCATCACCCAGACCCGGGCCCGCCACATCCTCCTGCGCCCGTCGTCCCAGCTCAGCCAGGCGCAGGCCATCGAGCGGCTGAACACCTGGCGCCAGCAGATCCTGGCCGGTCAGGCGCGCTTCGAAGACCTGGCCCGTGAACACAGCGCCGACGGCTCGGCGGCCGGCGGTGGCGAACTCGGCTGGGCATCGCCTGGCCAGTTCGTGCCCGAGTTCGAGCAGGCCCTCGATGCCTTGCGGCCGGGCGAATTGTCGCCGCCGGTGGTGTCGCGCTTCGGGGTGCACCTGATCCGCCTGGAAGAACGCCGGCAGCAGGCCTTGAGCCAGCGCGACCAGCGCGAGGCGGTGCGCAACATCGTGCGCGAGAAGAAGGCCGGCGAAGCGCTGGAGCTCTGGGCGCGCGACTTGCGCGCCCGCGCCTACGTCGAGATCCGCGAAGAACCCCAGCTGTGAGCCATGTTGCCCGCAAGCGTTTCGGCCAGCACTTCCTGACCGACCACGGCATCATCGACGCCATTGTGGCCGCCATCGCCCCGGTGGCCGGCGAGCCGGTGGTGGAGATCGGGCCCGGTCTGGCCGCGCTGACCCAGCCGCTGGTGGAGCGCCTCGGGCAGCTGACCGTCATCGAGCTCGACCGCGATCTGGCGGCCCGGCTGCGCCAGCACCCGCAGCTCGACGTGGTGGAGTCCGACATCCTCAAGGTCGACATCGCTGCGCTGGCGCAGCGCCTGCAGGCGTCCGGCTCGCTGCGCATCGTGGGCAACCTGCCCTACAACATCTCCACCCCCATCCTGTTCCACCTGCTGGACCATGTGGCGGTGGTGCGCGACCAGCACTTCATGCTGCAGAAGGAAGTCATCGACCGCATGGTGGCGACCCCGGCCACCGCCGACTACGGGCGGCTGTCGGTCATGCTGCAGTGGCGCTACGCCATGGAGAACGTGCTGTTCGTGCCCCCCGAGAGCTTTGACCCGCCGCCCCGGGTCGACAGCGCGGTGGTGCGCATGGTGCCGCTGGCCGAGCCCCCGGCCATCGATGTGCGCCTCTATGGCGAGCTGGTCCAGACCGCCTTCAGCCAGCGCCGCAAGATCCTGCGCAACACCCTTGGCCGGTGGCTGGAGGCGCGCGGCTTTGCCGGCCAGTTCGACCTGCAGCGCCGGGCCGAGGAAGTGCCGGTGGCCGAATACGTGGCGCTCACCCAGGCCGTCCAGGCATGAAAAAAGCCGCTGGGGTCAGCGGCTTTTTCGACTGGGCGGGTCGACCTCAGGCAGCGTTCAGCCAGTAACCCGCGTTGAACGGGCTGCTCATGCGCAGCGCCATCGGGCTCACGTCCAGGATCTTGTCGGTGGGCATGGGCTCTTCGCTCTGCACCTCGATCGGCTCCTCACCCTTCGGCGTGCGGGCCACCGAGAAGGAGTAGAAGCAGCGGAACGGGATTCGGCGGTCGGACCAGTAGTCGGCGGTGTCGCGGAAGATGTCGAGCAGTTGCTCGCGGGCTTCCTTGTCGAACTTGGAATGGGCCGGGATGTGCTCCAGCACGACGATGAAACCGGTCTGCGGGCCCGACTTGTGGACCATGTCGGTCATGCAGTCGTACAGCGCATCGAAGTTCTTGCCGAAGTGCGGCGGCAGCGTGTATTGCGCGGCGATCAGCTCGAGCACGTCCTGTTTGCTCTGGGCCTTGGCCAGGTTGGCGTAGAGGAAGTGGTGACCCAGCTGTTCGGCCGCAGCCTGCAGTTCCTTCACGCCAAAGGCGCGAATCGACTGAACGATGTTGGTTCGTACATTACGAAGTGGCGTGTCCATCTCCGCTCTTCTTTCCACAGTCAAAGTTAAAAGATCCGTCGCTGCCGGGTCACCGCACGATCAGCCGGAAGCTGGCGTAGTGGTCCTCGGTGTAGTAACACGCATCCGGTTGCCGTGGCTCCTGCCCGCCGCAAACGATACGCCTTGCTCCCCGGTGCTTCAGCCCCGGGGTGGGCACGGTGTATTCCCGGTAAAACCCACGCTTCTGCTGAGGCAGCAGCCGTTCACGGTTGAAAAAGACGGTTCCGTCCTTCTCGTAACGGAACGGACCTCCCTGGAGGATCTGTCCCATCACCTGCTGACCCTGGACCGGCAGCCCGGACAACGCGATGGTGGTCCCGGTGACGGCGCCGGCTGGCACCGGATCCGGCGAGCGGGCCTGCACCACGATGGTGCTCAGTGCCGCTGTCAGACCTGCTGCCAGCACCGCCGCCACCGAAGCCGCCAGAACCCTGCCGGCTCTGCGTGGACTTCCCTGGCGACGGGGGCGGATCTGCCACAGACCCATGAACGTGCGTTGCTCCTGAAGCGATCAACCCGCCGTCTCCACCCAACGTGGAGAGAGGCGGGTTAACCCTGAAATTCAAGCAGCGGAGTGTGCCCTAACCGGCCCGGAAATGCAAGTTATTGCACAAAAAGCGGGCACCGGAGAGGGCATTCCGGCGCCCGATAGGTGAGTGCTTGCTACCTTTGGGTGCTTTATCGGGCAGCGTTGGCGTCGGCCACGGTGAGAGCTGTCATGTTGACGATCCGGCGCACGGTGGCGCTGGCCGTCAGGATGTGCACAGGCTGCGCGGCGCCCAGCAGGACCGGCCCGATCGCGATGTTGCCGCCGGCTGCCGTCTTGAGCAGGTTGTAGGCAATGTTGGCCGAATCCATGTTGGGCAGGACCAGCAGGTTGGCCGCTCCCTTGAGGGTCGAGTTGGGCATGAGCGCGGCCCGTGCGTCCGGGTCCAGTGCCACATCGCCATGCATTTCGCCGTCGACTTCCAGCCACGGTGCCTGTTCGCGCAGCAGTTCGAGCGTGCGGCGCATCTTGACGGCCGAGGGCTGGCTGGACGAGCCGAAGTTGGAATGCGACAGCAGCGCCACCTTCGGCTGCAGGCCGAAGCGGACCATCTCCTCGGCCGCCATCACCGTGATCTCGCACAGCTGCTCGGGGGTCGGGTCGTGGTTGACATGGGTGTCGACCAGGAACACCTGGCGGCCCGGCAGCATCAGGCCGTTCATGCAGGCGTACACCGGGATGTCCTGCGGGGTGCGCGGGCTGCCGCCGATGCGCTTGCCGATCACCTGGTCGATGTATTCGAGGTGGTTGTGGGTGTTGCCCCAGGTGCCGCAGATCAGGCCGTCGACCTCGCCCTTGTGCAGCAACATGGCGCCGATCAGGGTCAGGCGCCGGCGCATCTCGATCTTGGCCAGCTGCTGGGTCACGCCCTTGCGCTCGGTCATGCGGTGGTAGGTCTGCCAGAAATCGCGGTAGCGGTTGTCCTGCTCGACATTCACCACGTCGTAGTCCAGCTCTTCGCGCAGGCGCAGGCCGAACTTCTCGATGCGCTGGGCGATCACGGCCGGACGACCGATCAGGGTGGGGCGGGCCAGGCCCTCGTCCACCACGATCTGGCAGGCACGCAGCACGCGTTCCTCTTCACCCTCGGCATAGGCCACGCGCTTGCGGCTGGCTGTCTTGGCGGCGGCGTAGATGGGTTTCATGATGGTGCCCGACGCGAACACGAAGCTCTGCAGCTTCTCGCGATACGCCACCATGTCGGTCACCGGACGCAGGGCCACGCCGCTGTCGGCAGCGGCCTGGGCCACGGCCGGCGCGATCTTGATCATCAGGCGCGGGTCGAACGGCTTGGGGATCAGGTACTCGGGGCCGAAGGCCAGTTTTTCGCCGGCGTAGGCGGCGGCCACCACCTCGCTCTGTTCGGCCTGGGCCAGCTCGGCAATGGCATGCACCGCTGCAATTTCCATCGCGTCGGTGATGGTGGAGGCGCCGGCATCCAGCGCACCCCGGAAGATGTACGGGAAGCACAGGACGTTGTTGACCTGGTTCGGATAGTCGGTGCGGCCGGTGGCCATGATGGCGTCGTCGCGCACGGCCTTCACGTCTTCCGGCGAGATCTCGGGGTTGGGGTTGGCCAGCGCAAAGATCAGCGGGCGGGCGGCCATGGACTTCACCATCGGCTGCTTGAGCACGCCGCCGGCCGAGAGGCCCAGGAAGATGTCGGCACCGGCGATGATCTCGGCCAGCGTGCGCTGGTCGGTCTTCTGGGCGAACTGGATCTTGTCCTCGTCCATCAGCTCGGTGCGACCCTCGTAGACCACGCCGGCCAGGTCGGTCACCCAGATGTTCTCGCGCGGCAGACCGAGCTTGACCAGCAGGCCCAGGCAGGCCAGCGCTGCGGCGCCGGCACCGGAGGTGACCAGCTTGACCTGCTTGATGTCCTTGCCCACCACCTTCAGGCCGTTGAGGATGGCCGCGCCCACCACGATGGCGGTGCCGTGCTGGTCGTCGTGGAAGACCGGAATCTTCATGCGCTCGCGCAGCTTGCGCTCCACATAGAAGCAGTCGGGCGCCTTGATGTCTTCCAGGTTGATGCCGCCGAAGGTGGGCTCCAGCGAGGCAATGATGTCGACCAGCTTGTCCGGGTCCTTCTCGTTGATCTCGATGTCGAAGACGTCGATGCCGGAGAACTTCTTGAACAGGACCGCCTTGCCCTCCATCACCGGCTTGGCCGCCAGCGGGCCGATGTCGCCCAGGCCCAGCACGGCGGTGCCGTTGGTGATGACGGCCACCAGGTTGCCCCGGCTGGTGTACTTGAAGGCGTTGACCGGGTCGGCCACGATTTCTTCACAGGGAGCCGCCACACCGGGGGAGTAGGCCAGGGCGAGGTCGCGCTGGTTGGTGAGTTGCTTGGTGGCGGCGATGGCCAGTTTGCCCGGGACCGGTTTCTCGTGGTATTCGAGTGCGGCGCGGCGCAGTTCGGCACGCTTGGTCTCGGGGCTGTTGTCCTTGTTCATCCGATGTCTCCTGGCGGTGTGGATTTCTGCCATGTGAAAGCAGGCTCCGCATTCTAAGTTCGGGCCCGGGAAAACCCGGTATTCCAGTCCGCACCCCGGGGTCGCAGGGCTTGTGACATTTCGACGGGGAATCTCAGTCGCGAAGGTGCTTCAGGCGGCGCGCGGCAAAGGCTTCGTCCACCCGCAGACCGCGCGGACCGGGGCGCAGTTCCACCGGATCGCCGGCCCGCACGCTGCCGGGCCGCACCACCGCCAGGTAGAAGCCGGGGTTGAGGGCGTCCATCATGCGGCGCCCGGCGTCTTTCAGGCCCATGCGGGCGTTGAACTTGAAGCAGGGCTCGCGCGGGGCGGTGATGCGCAGCACCGCGTCGGGCAGGTGCAGCTGGTCGCCGATCCAGAGCGCGTTTTCCAGCAGGCCCTGCACCACCAGGTTCTCGCCGAGCGCGCCCGGCGGCAGCGCTTCGCCGAACAGGCCGCCGCGCTGTTCCTGCCAGAAACCGTAGTGCTCCTGCGGGTAGGCATAGACCGCCTTGTCCAGCCCGCCGTGCACGCTGGGGTCGGCCTGCTCGTCACCCTCGAGCCCGAGCGGCCCCAGGGCCACCGGGCCGTCCACCGCCGATTTGCCGATGGCCGAGAGGAAACTGCGCCGGCCGATCGGCAGGGGCCGCGCCTGCCCGGTGCAGACGTGCAGCACGCGCATGTCGGTCTGCATGTCAGCCACGCATCAGCGCTTCGATCTCGTCGGCCTGGACCGGCACGTCGCGGGTGATCAGCTCGCAGCCCTCCGGCGTGACCACCGCGTCATCCTCGATGCGGATGCCGATGTTCCAGAACTCGCTCGGCACGCCTTCGGCGGGGCGCACATACAGGCCGGGCTCGATGGTCAGCACCATGCCCGGGCGCAGCACGCGGCTGGGCCGGTCGCGGATGGTCTCGCCCGAGAGCGGGTCGCGCCGCTCGCTCACCGTGCCCAGCTCGCTCGGCTCCACATAGCTGCCGCAGTCGTGCACGTCCATGCCCAGCCAGTGGCCGGTGCGGTGCATGTAGAAGGCGAAGTAGGCGCGGCTGGCGATCACGTCCTGGGCGTTGCCGACCTTGTTGCGGTCGAGCAGGCCAAGGTCGAGCAGGCCCTGGGCCAGCACCGCCACGGTGGCTTCGTGCGGGTCGACGAAGCGCATGCCCGGCCGCGTGGCGGCCACGGCGGCATCCTGGCTGGCCAGCACCAGGTCGTAGAGCGCGCGCTGCGGGCCGGTGAAGCGGCCGTTGGCCGGAAAGGTGCGGGTGATGTCGCTGGCATAGCCGTCGAGCTCGCAGCCGGCGTCGATGAGCACCAGTTCGCCGTCGCGGATGGGGGCGGCGTCGGCCCGGTAGTGCAGCACGCAGGCATTGGCGCCGGCCGCGACGATGCTGCCGTAGGCCGGGTACTGCGAGCCGTGCTGGCGGAATTCGTGCAGCAGTTCGGCGTCCAGGTGGTACTCGCGCACGTCCTGGCCGGCGCGCAGCATGGCCGCGCTCTTCTGCATGGCGCGGATGTGGGCGCGGGCGCTGATCTGCGAGGCGCGGCGCATGACGGCGAGTTCGTGTGCGTCCTTGATGAGCCGCATCTCGTCGAGCACGCCGCACAGGTCGTGCTGGGTCTGCGGACAGAGTGCGCCGAAGCGCACCCGGGCGCGCACCTGGCGCAGCCAGCCTTCGAGGCGCCCTTCCAGTCCTTCGTGGGTGGCGAACGGGAACCACACCGCGTTGCGGTTTTCCAGCAGGCGGGGCAGGCGGCGGTCGAGTTCATCGACGGCATACGCCTCGTTCACCCCGAGGGTGGCGGGAGCGGCCTGTGGGCCCAGGCGGATGCCGTCCCAGATCTCGCGTTCCATATCCTTGGGCTGGCAGAACAGCGTGCTCTGGCCTTCAGCGGTGATCACCAGCCAGGCGTTGGGCTCGGTGAAGCCGGTGAGGTAATAGAAGTAACTGTCGTGCCGGTAGAGGAAGTCGCTGTCGCGGTTGCGCGGGCGCTCCGGCGCGGTGGGCACGACGGCGATGCCGCCGGGACCGAGCTGGGCGGCCACTCGGGCGCGGCGCTCGGCGTACAGGGCGAAGTGGGGGGTGGCGTCCATGGGCCGGATTGTCGGCCCATTTGCAATCACGCGCCCGGTCAGGTGGCGTTGAGTTCGGCCAGCCGTTCCGGGGTACCGACGTCGGTCCAGGCGCCGTCGAACACGCTGGCGGTGACGCGGCCGGTGTCCATGGCCGCGCGCAGCAAGGGCGCCAGCGGCGCCGCCGTGCCTTGCGGGTTGCCGGGGTGGATGTCGCACCAGGGCGGCTCGAACAGGGCGCGCCGGTACAGGCCGATGGTGCTGTAGGTCAGGCGGCTGCCGTCCGGGCTGTCGCCGTTCAGGGCCCGGCCGGTGGCGTCCCGCCCGAAGTCGCCGCGCGGGTTGTGCGGCGGGTTGGGCACCAGCCACAGGTGGGCCAGCGCATCGCTGGCGGCGAATCGCGCCACGGCCGGGGGGTCGAAGCGGAAGCCGGGGGCGTACACGTCGGCGGCCAATACCCAGAACACCTCACCCAGCAGCGGCAGCGCCCGCGAGATGCCGCCGGCGGTTTCCAGCGCGTAGCCGAAATCGGTGCCCTCGTCGGAGATCTGCACCACCACGCCGGGGTGGCGCCCCTGCCACTGGCGGCAGTGCATGCCGATCTGTTCGCCCAGCCAGGCGGTGTTGACCACGAAATGGTTCACGCCGGTGGCCGCCAGGGTGTCCATGGGCCACTGCATCAGCGGCAGCCCGTGCACCTGCAGCAGGGGCTTGGGGGTGTGGTCGGTCAGGGGCCGCATGCGCATGCCGCGCCCGGCCGCCAGCACCATGGCACTCACGGGCATGGCGGGGTGGGACGGCGGCGGCAGGGGCATGGTGCGCGGGTGCGGTGGGGCTGAGCCGTCGATTATGGTCGTCTGCCCGGGCCGATAAAATCCCGTCTTTCCGCGCCTCGCCGCCTCTGGCGGTCCCGCCGCCCTTTGCGCGGCACCTCCACCGAATCCCGCCATGACCGACGCCGCCAGCTCCATTGCACCCGTCACCGCCCAGACCCAGGCCAACGCCATCCGGGCGCTGGCCATGGACGCGGTGCAAGCCGCCAACTCGGGCCACCCCGGTGCGCCCATGGGCATGGCCGACATGGCCGTGGCGCTGTGGGGCCGCCACCTGCGCCACAACCCGACCAATCCGCACTGGCCCGACCGCGACCGTTTCGTGCTGTCCAACGGCCACGGGTCGATGCTGATCTACGCCCTGCTGCACCTCACCGGCTACGACCTGCCCATCGGCGAGCTGAAGAACTTCCGCCAGCTGCACAGCAAGACCGCCGGCCACCCGGAGGTCGGCATCACCCCCGGCGTGGAGACCACCACCGGCCCGCTGGGCCAGGGCATCACCAACGCGGTGGGCATGGCGCTGGCCGAGAAGCTGCTGGCCAGCGAGTTCAACCGGCCCGGCCACACCATCGTCGACCACCACACCTATGTGTTCCTGGGTGACGGCTGCCTGATGGAGGGCATCAGCCACGAGGCCGTCGCCCTGGCCGGCGCCTGGAAGCTGAACAAGCTGGTGGCGCTGTACGACGACAACGGCATCTCCATCGACGGCCAGGTCACGCCCTGGTTCATCGACAACACCGCGCTGCGTTTCGCCGCCTGCGGCTGGAACGTGATCGGCCCCATCGATGGCCACGACGCCGATGCGGTCGACCGTGCCATTGCCGATGCCCGCCGCCATGCCGACGCGCCCACCATCGTCATCTGCAAGACCCACATCGGCAAAGGCAGCCCCAACCGGGCCAACACCGCCAAGGCCCACGGCGAGCCGCTGGGCACCGCCGAAATCGCCCTGACCCGCGAAGCACTGGGCTGGAACCATGCCCCGTTCGAGGTGCCGGCCGACGTGTATGCCGCCTGGGACGCCAAGGCCAGGGGCCAGGCCACCGAACAGGCCTGGAACGAGCGCTTCGCCGCCTACCAGGCCGCCTTCCCCGAGCTGGCCGTCGAATTCACCCGCCGCATGAAGGGCGAGCTGCCGCGCCACTTTGCCCAGACCGCGGTGGACGCCGCCGTGGCCGCGCATGCCAAGGCCGAAACCGTGGCCAGCCGCAAGGCCAGCCAGATCGCACTGGAGCACTTCACCGCTGCCCTGCCCGAACTCCTGGGCGGCAGCGCCGACCTGACCGGCTCCAACCTCACCAACACCAGCCACACCCCGGCCCTGCGCTTCAACCTGGCCGGCGATGTGCAGCGCAACGAGCAGGGCCAGCAGGGCCGCCACATCAACTACGGCGTGCGCGAATTCGGCATGGCGGCCATCATGAACGGCGTGGCGCTGCATGGCGGCTTCATCCCGTACGGCGGCACCTTCCTGACCTTCAGCGACTACAGCCGCAACGCCATCCGCATGGCCGCGCTGATGAAGCAGCGCGTGATCCATGTGTTCACCCACGACTCCATCGGCCTGGGTGAAGACGGACCGACCCACCAGTCCATCGAGCATGTGGCCAGCCTGCGCCTGATCCCGAACCTGGACGTCTGGCGCCCGGCCGACACCGCCGAGACCGCCGTGGCCTGGGCCGTGGCCCTGCAGAACGCCGGCCGCCCCTCGGCGCTGTGCCTGTCGCGCCAGAATCTGCCCTACGCGCCTAAGTCGGACCTGTCCGACATCAGCAAGGGCGCCTATGTGCTGTCCGAGCCGGCACATGTGGGCCTGAAGAAGAAGGCGCAGGCGGTCATCATCGCCACCGGCTCCGAGGTGCAGCTGGCCCTGAAGGCGCAGGAGCGCCTGGCGCGCGAACACAAGGTGGCCGTGCGCGTGGTGTCCATGCCCAGCACCAGCGTGTTCGACCGCCAGACCGTGGCCTACAAGAAGTCGGTGCTGCCCGCCGGCCTGCCGCGCGTGGCGGTGGAGATGGGCTCCACCGACGGCTGGTGGAAGTACGGCGTGTCGGCCGTGGTCGGCATCGACACCTACGGCGAATCGGCCCCGGCGCCGGTGCTGTTCCAGCACTTCGGCTTCACCGAACAGAACGTGGCGGACACGGTGCGCGCCGTGCTCGCGAAGTGATCAACCCCCTTTGACCAACCCCCTCAGGAGACATCCGACATGACCATCAAGATCGGCATCAACGGCTTCGGCCGCATCGGCCGCAACGTGCTGCGCAGCGCCATCCAGAACTTTGCCGACATCGAGGTGGTGGCCATCAACGATCTGCTGGAGCCCGATTACCTGGCCTACATGCTGCAGTACGACAGCGTGCACGGCCGCTTCAAGGGCACGGTCAGCGTCGAAGGCAACACCCTGGTCGTCAACGGCAAGAAGATCCGCCTGACCCAGGAGCGCGATCCGGCCCAGCTGAAGTGGAACGAGGTCGGTGCCGACATCGTCATCGAGTCCACCGGCCTGTTCCTGGACAAGGCCACCGCCCAGAAGCACCTGGACGCCGGCGCGAAGAAGGTGATCCTGTCGGCACCCAGCAAGGACGACACCCCGATGTTCGTGTACGGCGTCAACCACGACACCTACAAGGGCGAGGCCATCATCTCCAACGCCTCCTGCACCACCAACTGCCTGGCCCCGATCGCCAAGGTGCTGCACGACAAGTGGGGCATCAAGCGCGGCCTGATGACCACGGTGCACGCTGCCACCGCCACCCAGAAGACGGTCGACGGCCCCTCCAACAAGGACTGGCGCGGCGGCCGCGGCATCCTGGAAAACATCATCCCCAGCTCCACCGGCGCCGCCAAGGCCGTGGGCGTGGTGATTCCGTCGCTCAACAAGAAGCTCACCGGCATGTCGTTCCGCGTGCCCACTTCCGACGTGTCGGTGGTCGACCTGACCGTGGAGCTGGACAAGCCCGCCACCTACGACGAGATCAAGGCCGAGATGAAGGCCCAGTCCGAAGGCGCGCTCAAGGGCGTGCTGGGCTACACCGAGGACAAGGTGGTGGCCACCGACTTCCGCGGCGACACCCGCACCTCCATCTTCGACGCCGACGCCGGCATCGCCCTGGACGGCACCTTCATCAAGGTGGTGAGCTGGTACGACAACGAGTGGGGCTACTCCAACAAGTGCCTGGAGATGGTTCGCGTCGTGGCCGGGTAAGCCGGGACGGGTGTCGGCTCATGCCGGCGGGATGTCGTGACCGGCATCCCGCAACACCTTGGCCCAACGGCGGATCCTGGCTTTCAGCGCTCGCTGTGCTTCATCGTCGACGGGCATGAGGCGCACCAGCTTCAGCGCCCCTGAGGGAGTCACGTAGCCGTACTCCATCAGGGCCATGCAGAACTCGCGGTCCTTTTCGCGTCCCGCGACAGCTTTGGCCAGGAAGAGGTCGATCGGGTCCAGGCAATAGCCGACCCTGCCGTCGGTGTTGCCGTTCTGGACGCGATGTACCCGCTGGAGCCAGTCGCCGGGCAGGACTGCGGTGTCCGGCCCCACCCCTTGCGCGTAGTACCCGTGGGTCTGGTGAAAAGCCGAACCCTCGCCAATCGCACCATCGATCCGGTCGGCCAGATCGGGCGCCTGCAGCGGATAGATGTCTGCCTCCATCGAGACGGTGAACACCGGTTCCGGCCGGGGCACGCAGCCCAGCATGGACTGGCTGCCCACGATCACGAACTCGTACTGGTCGGTCACGGCGCCGCTGGCGCGAATGATGTGTTCTAGCTCCTCCCGCCTCATGGCGTCCCCTCCGTTCCGGCGGCACCCTGGACCGCTGCGGTCGTGCCGTCGAGCACGACGCCTGCCTTGAGCGTGTTGACCTGCTCCAGGATGCGCTGGCGCGATGCCTCCGGCAGGACCGTGACCAGCGGCGAGGCCTGCCGCAGCTGCTGGCCGCGTCGGGTACGCCCGAGTGCCTTGCGCCAGCTGCCGGCTTCCAGAATGCCTTGCCATTCCCGCCAGAGGTCGGCAGAGCGCGCATCGCCGCTGTCCAGCCATCGCGTCACCGTCTGCTGTGCCTGCCGGATCAGGGCCGGGTCCGACCTGGCCAGCCGCACGGCCTCCTCGTGCAGGGCCAGGCTCTGCAGGTCCTGGAGCCGATGGCTCGCCCCGCTGGCCGAAATGTGCACCCGCACTTCCGGCGCGGCGCGCCGTGAGCGGGCCGCAGCAGAGTCCGGCGGTGGCGGCTGTAAGGCATCCCCGGCCAGCAAAGCGAGCTCCCCGCTCACGCCCAGAACCGACATGACGCGCAGATAAGTGCCCATCGACGGGGCGGGGTCGCCGGTCTCCACAGCGCGCAAGGTGTTGCGGGTGATGCCGACCCGGGCCGCCATCTCCACGGTGCCGAGCCCTTGCGCTTTTCGCAGGCGCCGGAGTCGGTCGCCCAGTTGCAGCAGCAGCTGCCGTTCCAGAACGGTAGGGATGTTCATGGCGATCATCTGATCAAAAAAATGACCATAAATCAAGCTTTTGATTCCTTTGTTGAGCAGATCATCAAAAATCATCGGGCGCTTGACACTAGACCGACCGGTCTATAGATTCGCCCCATGCCCGCCGAAGCCCCATCACCATCACCATCCCCGGCCACCCCCCCTGGTACCCGCGACCGCCTGATCGCCGCCATGACCGATGCCTTGCGCCGGCGCGGATTCCATGGGGTGGGCGTGTCCGACATCCTGCAGCAGGCCGGTGCGCCCAAGGGCGTGCTGTACCACCACTTCCCCGGGGGCAAGGCCGAACTCGCGGTGGCCGCGATCGATCAGGTGGTCGACCGCATGGTGGCGGGGCTGGACCAGCTGCTGGCCCGGCAACCCGACCCGATGCAGGCCACCCGGCAGTGGCTGGAGGCGGCCACCGGCCGCCTGCAGGCCAGCGACTTCGAGAGCGGTTGCCCGCTGGCCACCATCGCGCTGGAAACCACCGCTGCCGACACCGCACTGCAGGCCGCGCTGGCCCGGGCCTTCGACCGCCTGCGCCAGCGCCTGGCGGGCGCCCTGACCGGTGCCGGTCACACCCCCGCCCGCGCCGAGGCCCTGGCGGCCCTCATCGTGTCCGCCTACGAAGGCGGCCTGCTCCAGGCCCGTGTGGCCCGCAGCACCGAACCCCTGACCCGCGTCACCGATGCCCTGCTCGACCTGCTGGTGGCGCCTGCCGCAGCGGCGCCGGCCCCGGCGCACCCGTCCACCCGCACCCCTCCTGGAGCCCCCGCATGACCCACCCCGCCGCCCCGGCACCCGCGAGCGAGCGCCAGACCCTGCTGGCCGCCGACGGCTACGCCATCGCCGCCACCCGCTACCGCCCCGGGCAAGCCGGTCCGCTGCGCCCCGCGCTGGTCGTGGCCGGTGCCACCGCCGTCCCGCAGGGCTTCTACCGGCGCTTTGCCGAGCACGCCGCCGCGCGCGGCTACGACACCCTCACCCTCGACTACCGGGGCATCGGCCTCTCGGCCCCCGAGACCCTGCGGGGTTTCCGCATGGACTACCTCGACTGGGGCCGGCTCGACCTGGCCGCCGCCGTGGCCGCGATGCAGCAGGACGGCCGGCCGGTCGTGGTGGTGGGCCACTCCTACGGCGGCCATGCCCTGGGGCTGCTGCCCGATCCGGGCCAGGTCCGCGCGGCCTGGACCTTTGCCACCGGCGCCGGCTGGCATGGCTGGATGCCGCCGCTGGAGCGGCTTCGCGTGCTGTTCATGTGGCGCGTGCTGGGCCCGCTCATGACCCGTCGCGCCGGTTACCTGCCCTGGAGCCGGCTCGGCATGGGCGAAGACCTGCCGCTGGATGTCTACCGCCAGTGGCGCGACTGGTGCCGCCACCCGCGTTACTTCTTCGACGACCCGTCCATGAAGCCGGTCACCGAGCGCTTCGATGCGGTGCGTTTCCCGATCGTGGCGGTCAATGCGCTGGACGATGCCTGGGCCCCGCCGGCCTCCCGCGATGCCTTCATGGCGGGCTACCGGCAGGCGCCGGTGCGCACCATCACGGTCGACCCGCGCAGCAGCGGCATCGGCCCGGTCGGGCACATGGGTTACTTCCGGCCCCGGGCCCGGACGCTCTGGGACGACGCGCTGGACTGGTTCGACGGCGTGCTGGCGGCGCCGGGTCAGCCGGCGCAGGCCACCAGCTGACGGTTGCCCAGCGCCGGTCCGAGCGACTGGATGGTGCTGCGCTGGGCCTGCGTGATGGCCGGCAGCCGCAGGCTGAAGCTGGTCGACGGCGCCCGTTCCTGCGCCACCCGGGCGGTCTTGACGCCTTTGCGCAGCACCTGCTGCAACGCGGTCTGGGCGGCCGCCTCGCTGGAGAACGTGCCCAGCGACAGGCCGGGTGCCAGTCCGCTGACATTCACCTCCCGGAAGTCGACGCCCAGCTCCCGCAGCTCGGCCTTCTTCGCGTTGACCTGGGCTGCGTTGTCGTAGCGACCCATGTAGACGATCCACCGGCCGGGGCTGTTCACCTCGCTCAGCCGCCAGGCGTTGTCCGGCAGACCGAGCAGCCGGAACTCGGCACGCAACAGCTCGGCCTGGCCTGCATCCAGGCCGCCGGTTTCCCAGCAGGCCACAGCGGTCGTGCTGGCTGCGGGTGAGGTGTCATCCGTTGCGGTGCCAGCGGCGGGTGCAGCCGGCACCTCGGATGCCCCCGCTGAAGGCGTGGCGGGGGTGGAGGAAGTGGCCGCCGATGTCGAGGAGGGCGTCGATGCCGATGTTGCGGGCCGCTGCCCGTTGAGCAGGCGCACCGCCTCCGGCCGCAGCTGCTGTTCGACCCGTTGCGGTTCGTGGGTGGAACGGGGGGCCAGGCCGAGCGGTGCCAGCCAGCCGGTCTGCCAGGCGTAGCTGCCCAGGTTGGCCAGCACCAGAAGGACGACCAGTGCCCTCAGCATGGGCGCACGCTCACTTCGGCGCTGCTGATCTCGCGCAGGCCCTGTGCCGTCATGACCCGCAGGCTGCCGTCCAACCCCACCCCCTGCCCGGTGCCCTGGGTGCCGTCGGACAGCACCAGTTCGCGGTCGCGCAGCGCGTCGCGGCGGGCAAACCGCGCGGCGAACGCACCGAAGCCCAGGCTGGCGAACGCCAGCAGGTCGCGTACCAGTGGCGGCACCACCGCCTCCAGGGCCTCGCCGTCGGTGAGGCCCATGCGGCATTCGGCCAGCCCGGCCGGCTGCACCGGCGGCAGTGCGCCCGCCGCCGTCAGCACCGAGGCCGGTGGCCGGGCGATGTTCAGGCCCACGCCCACGATCACCATGCGGGGCGCACCGGGCGCCTCACCGGCGCTGGCGGTCTCCACCAGAATGCCGCCGGCCTTGCGGCCGTCCAGCCAGAGGTCGTTGGGCCACTTCAGGCGCAGATCGGGATGCAGCGACTCGGCCAGGCTCACCCCCACCACCAGCGAGAGGCCGGACCAGTCGGCGGGGGCCAGGGGCAGGCCGAGCGAGAAGGCCAGCGAATGGCCGGGTGGGCTGGTCCAGGGCTTGCCGAGTCGGCCGCGTCCGGCGGTCTGTTCCTGGGCCACCAGCAGCACCGGCTCGTGCAGCCCGGCGCGCGCACGGCGCATCAGCTCGCTGTTGGTGGAATCGATGGTGGGCAGCAGCTCCACCGTGAAGCCCGGCAGTGCCGGCGCGACGGCCTGCCAGACGGATTCGAGGTGGGCGGTCAGCATGGCGCGGTGGGCAGCCGTCTCAGCCCAGCCGGGTGGCCCGGCCCCCGCGCCGGGGTGCCAGCAGGGTGCCGCGGCACTGGGGCGCGCCGCACCAGCAGGGGTACTGCTTTTTCAGGGCGGGCGTCAGCGGCTCGTCGATGACCAGTCCGTAGTCGTAGAACAGTTCCTCGCCGGCCTGGATGTTGCGCAGCGCGCGGATGAACACCCGGCCCCCGTCGACCTCGGCTTCGCAGTTGGGTGCGCAGCTGTGGTTGATCCAGCGCGACGAGTTGCCGCCGAACTTGGCGTCGATGACCCGGTCTTCGTCGATGTGGAAGTAGAAGGTGTGGTTCGGGTCGCTCGGGTCGTGCGGATGGCGATCCAGCGCCTCGGTCCAGGTGATGACCTCGCCCACGTATTCGATCAGGGTCTCGCCTTCGGCCAGGTCGACCAGCGCATAGACCCCCCGACCATGAACCCCGGACCGCCGGACCTGGATGCGCCGCACCGGCGCGGTGGCTTTTGTCTGGCGCGCCAAGGGCTTTCCGGGGCTTTTCGTCACGGTCGGAGTTTTTGGTAAGGTTGTTTCATGCAGGTGCGCGCGTGTGTGTGCACCCATGAGCGCGCCTGCGTGTGCGCGCGGAAAAACCGGATTGTAGAGATGAAAACCCCTGGTTCGACCAAGACACTGGTCATTGCGGAAAAGCCGTCGGTGGCGCAGGACATCGTGCGTGCGCTCACGCCGGTGGCCGGCAAGTTCGACAAGCACGAAGACCACTTCGAGAACGACGGTTATGTCGTCACCTCGGCCGTGGGCCACCTGGTGGAAATCGCTGCGCCCGAACAGTTCGACGTCAAGCGCGGCAAGTGGAGCTTTGCCCACCTGCCGGTGCTGCCGCCGTACTTCGAGCTCAAGCCGATCGACAAGGCCAAGTCGCGCCTGAATGCGGTGGTGAAGCTGGCCAAGCGCAAGGACGTGGGCACCCTCATCAACGCCTGCGACGCGGGCCGCGAGGGCGAGCTGATCTTCCGGCTGATCGAGCAGTACGCCGGCGGCCTGAAGAACGGCCAGTACGCGGGGCTGGGCAAGCCGGTGCAGCGCCTGTGGCTGCAGTCCATGACGCCGGCCGCCATCCGCGAAGGTTTCGAGCAGCTGCGCAGCGATGCCCAGATGCGCGGCCTGGCCGACGCGGCCCGCAGCCGCTCCGAGGCCGACTGGCTGGTCGGCATCAACGGCACCCGCGCCATGACCGCCTTCAACTCGCGCGACGGCGGCTTCTTCCTCACCACCGTGGGCCGGGTGCAGACGCCCACGCTGTCCATCGTGGTCGAGCGGGAGGAAAAGATCCGTGCCCACCGCGCCCGCGACTACTGGGAAATCCATGCCAGCTTCCTGGCCGAGGCCGGCGAGTACCCCGCCAAGTGGTTCGACCCCGCCTTCAAGAAGCCCACCGGCGACGACGCGAACAGCGAAGGTGTGGCCGACCTGCGCGCCGACCGCCTCTGGGACCAGCGCGAGGCCCTGGCCATCGTCGAGGCGGTGCGCGGCAAGGCGGCCAGCGTAACCGAGGAGAGCAAGCCCACCACCCAGGCCAGCGGTCTGCTCTACGACCTGACCAGCCTGCAGCGCGAGGCCAACGGCCGCTTCGGCTTCTCGGCCAAGACCACGCTGCAGCTGGCGCAGAGCCTGTACGAGCGCCACAAGGCCCTGACCTATCCGCGTACCGATTCGCGCGCCCTGCCCGAGGACTACCTGCCTACGGTCAAGCAGACTTTCGAGATGCTGGCCGACAGCGGCATGAAGCACCTGGCGCCGTTTGCGCTGACCGCACTCAACAACGGCTACATCCGGCCGAGCAAGCGCGTCTTCGACAACAGCAAGGTGTCGGACCACTTCGCCATCATCCCGACCCTGCAGGCGCCCAGCGGCCTGTCGGACGCCGAGCAGAAGCTCTACGACCTGGTGGTGCGCCGCTTCCTGGCGGTGTTCTTCCCGAGCGCGGAGTTCATGGTCACCACCCGCATCTCGACCGTGCTCAACCACCACTTCAAGACCGAAGGCAAAGTGCTGGTCAAGCCGGGCTGGATGGCGGTGTACGGCAAGGAGGCGGCCGAGGATGTGGTCGACGCCAAGGAAGGCGACAAGGGCCAGAACCTGGTGCCGGTGCGCGAGGGCGAGACGGTGCGCACCGAGTCGGTCGAGGCCAAGGGCCTCAAGACCCGGCCGCCGGCCCGCTACAGCGAGGCCACCCTGCTGGGTGCCATGGAAGGCGCCGGCAAGCTGGTCGACGACGACGAGCTGCGCGAGGCCATGCAGGAAAAGGGCCTGGGCACCCCGGCCACCCGCGCCGCCATCATCGAAGGCCTGCTGACCGAAAAGTACATGCTGCGCGAGGGCCGCGAGATCATCCCCACCGCCAAGGCGTTCCAGCTCATGACGCTGCTGCGCGGCCTGGAGGTGGAAGAACTCTCGCGCCCCGAGCTCACCGGCGAATGGGAATACAAGTTGGCCCAGATGGAACAGGGCCGGCTCAGCCGCGAGGCCTTCATGGCCGACATCGCCGCCATGACCGAACGGCTGGTGAAGAAGGCCAAGGAATACGACCGCGACACGGTGCCGGGCAACTACGCCACGCTGCAGTCGCCGTGCCCGAACTGCGGTGGCGTGGTCAAGGAGAACTACCGGCGTTATGCCTGCACTGGCGCCGACGGCACCAGCGAGGGCTGCGGCTTCTCGTTCACCAAGTCGCCGGCCGGCCGCACCTTCGAGATCGACGAGGCCGAGGCCTTCGTGCGCGACCGCCACATCGGGCCCCTGGAGGGCTTCCGTTCTAAGGCCGGCTGGCCCTTCGTGGCCGAGATGGTGCTGAAGTTCAGCGACGAGGACCGCAACTGGAAGCTGGAGTTCGACTTCGGCGACGACAAGAACGCCGAAGAGACCGGCGAGCTGGTCGACTTCACCGCCAGTGAATCGCTGGGCGCCTGCCCCAAGTGCGGCGGTGCGGTGCACGAGCACGGGGCCAACTATGTGTGCGAGCGCGCGGTGCCCACTGCGCAGCAGCCCACACCGAGCTGCGACTTCAAGAGCGGCAAGGTCATCCTGCAGCAGCCGGTGGCGCGCGAACAGATGGCCAAGCTGCTGGCCACCGGCAAGACCGACCTGCTCGACAAGTTCGTCTCCATGCGCACCCGCCGCGCCTTCAAGGCCTTCCTGGCCTGGGACAAGGAGGCCGGCAAGGTGAACTTCGAGTTCGAGCAGCGCGAAAGCAAATACCCGCCGCGCAAGACCGCCGCGCGGTCGGCGGCCAAGGCGGCACCCGCCAAGAAGGCCGCTGCCGCGAAAAAGGCGCCTGCGGCCAAAAAAGCCGCTGCGCCCAAGGCACCGCGCAAGACCACGGCCGCCACCGGCAAGCAGCCCAGCGCCGCGCTGGCGGCGGTCATCGGCGAAGGCCCGGTGTCGCGCCCCGAGGTGGTCAAGAAGCTGTGGGACTACATCAAGGCCAACGGCCTGCAGGATGCCGCCGACAAGCGCCGCATCAACGCCGATGACAAGTTGCGCCCGGTGTTCGGCAAGGATGCCGTGACCATGTTCGAGATCGCTGGCCTGGTCGGCCAGCACCTGCAATGACCCCACAGGAGACATCCCCATGAGCCTCAAGCTGTTCTTCGCCCCCGGTGCCTGTTCCTTCGTGCCCCATGCCGCCCTGGAGCTGGCCGGCGCCACCTTCGAGCCGATGGTGGTCAAGCTGCACAAGGGCGAGCAGCGCTCGCCCGAGTACCTGGCCCTGAACCCGCGCGGCCAGGTGCCGGTGCTGGTGGACGGCACTGACGTGGTCACCCAGATTCCCGCCATCGCGCTGCACATCGACAGCCTGTTCCCGCAAGCCGGTCTGCTGCCGGCCAGCGGCATGGCCCGCACCCGCGCGCTGCAGACGCTCATGTGGATGAACAACACGGTGCACCCCACCTTCACCCATGTGTTCATGCCCCAGAAGTTCACCGGCGACGAAGCCGCACAGACCGCCATCAAGGCGCACGCGGTGCAGGCTTACCGGGAGCTGCTGGGCGAGATGGAGGCGCTGGCCGCTGCCGCCTCGCCCTGGCTCGGCGGCGCCCAGCCCGGCGTGCTCGACGCCTATGCCCTGACCCTGCTGCGCTGGGGCGGTTATGCCGGCATCGACCCGACCACCCTGCCGGCCACCTGGGATCTGGCCCAGCGCTTCGCCGCCGTGCCGGCCGTGGCCCGCGCGGTCGAGCGCGAGCGTCTGCAGCTCAACGTCTACAAGCCGGCCTGAGCTTCGTCGGGCTTCGGCACGAACTTCACCGTCACCCGCAGCCCGCGCTGCGCCCGCTCGGGATGGGTGTCTTCCATCTGCACCGTGGCGCCGTGCTGCTGAGCGATCTCCTGGACGATGGCCAGGCCCAGGCCTGAGCCGTCGACGTTGGTGCCCAGCGCCCGGTAGAAGGGCTGCATGACCAGGTGGCGCTCGTTCTCCGGCACGCCCGGGCCGTCGTCTTCCACCTGCAGCACCTGCACGCCGCTGAAGCGGTCGGCCAGCACCCGCGCGGTGACCACGCCGCCACGGCCCGAGTACGCGATGGCGTTGTCCACCAGGTTGCGCACCATTTCCTGCAGCAGCACGGGGTTGCCCATCGGGTGCAGTTCGGGCGGCATCTCGTCCGGCCCCTCATAGCCCAGGTCGATGCCGGCATCCAGTGCACGCGGCACCGAGTCCTGCACCACGCCTTGCACCAGCCGCGCCAGGTCGATGCGGGCGCTTGGCAACGCCCTGCCGGTGGATTCGGCGCGGGCCAGCGCCAGCAGCTGGTTGACGGTGTGCGTGGCCCGTGCGCTGGAGCGCGAGATCTGCTGCAGCGACCCGCGCAGTTCGCGCGGATCGGTCTCCCGCTGGGCCAGCTCGGCCTGCATGCGCAGACCGGCCAGCGGCGTCTTGAGCTGGTGGGCCGCATCGGCCAGGAAGCGCCGCTGCGTGGTGAGCGAGGCCTTCAGGCGGGTGAGCAGGTCGTTGATGGAGGACACCAGCGGCGCCACTTCCTGCGGTATGAACGATTCCTCGATCGGGCTCAGGTCGTCCGGCCGTCGGGCCCGGATGCGCTGCTCCAGCTCCGACAGCGGCCGGATGCCGCGCACCAGCGCCAGCCACACCAGCAGCACCGCCAGCGGCAGGATGACGAACTGCGGCACCATCACGCCCTTGATGATCTCGTTGGCCAGGGTGGAGCGTTTGCCCTTGGTCTCGGCCACCTGCATCAGCACCGGGCCGGCGGCATCGTTGCGGTCCAGCCAGGTGTAGGCCACACGCACCTCGTCGCCGCGCACCACGTCATCGCGCAGCAGCACCCGGCCGGGGCCGGGGGCGAGGTCGTCCTGGGGCGAGGGAAAGTCGCCCTCGCCGCTGATCAGGCGTCCCCGGGCGTCCACGACCTGGTAGTACACCAGGTCGCTGTCGTCGGCCCGCAGCAGGTCGCGCGCCTGGGAGTTCAGCACGAACATCACCCGGCCGTCGTTGTTCACCACCAGCTGGGTCAGGGCCTGCAGGTTGAATTCGAGTGCCAGGTCGAAGGGCTTGCTGGCAATGCCCTGGGCCACGAACCAGGTGAGCGCGAGCGACAGCGGCCACAGCAGCAGCAGCGGGGTGAGCATCCAGTCCAGGATCTCGCCGAACAGGCTGCGCTGCTCGCGCTGGAACAGCCCGAAGCCGACCGAGCCGGCCCGGTCCGGTTCAGCCGGGGATTTTTTCAAGGCAGTAGCCCAGGCCACGCACCGTGGCGATGCGGATCGGCCCCTTCTCGATCTTCTTGCGCAGGCGGTGGATGTAGACCTCGATGGCGTTGTTGCTCACCTCTTCGCCCCATTCGCAGAGCCGCTCCACCAGCTGGTCCTTGCTGACCAGGCGGCCGGCGCGCTGCAGCAGCACCTCCAGCAGGCCGAGTTCGCGGGCCGAGAGCTCGACCATCTTGCCGTCGATGGTGGCCACCCGGCCGGCCTGGTCGTACTCCAGCGGGCCGTGGCGGATGGTGTTGGTGGTGCCGCCCATGCCGCGCCGCGTGAGCGCCCGGACCCGGGCTTCGAGCTCCTGCAGGCTGAACGGCTTGGCCATGTAGTCGTCGGCGCCGTAGTCCAGGCCCTTGACGCGTTCCTCGATGCTGTCGGCCGCGGTCAGGATCAGCACCGGCAGTTGCGAGCCGCGCGAGCGCAGCCGCTTGAGCACCTCCAGGCCGTGCAGGCGGGGCAGGCCCAGGTCAAGGATGAGCAGGTCGAACTCGTTGTTGGTCATGAGGGCGGCGTCGGCCTCCGCCCCGCTGGCCACATGGTCCACCGCCGCGCCGGCGGCCCGCAGGCTGCGCAGCAGCCCGTCCGCCAGCACCTGGTCGTCTTCTGCAATCAGGATCCGCATGCCTGTCTCCTCGTGGTTCTGACCGGATTCTAGGGTGCCCCCCGGGGTGTCAGGCGCGGGCGTAGGCCTCCAGCCCCAGGCTGACCACGGTGGCCACGTCCGGGCCGACCTGGCCCTGAAACTCCGCCTCGGCCTGGGCCACCGCACGCCGGAAGGCACCCAGCCACTGCAGGCCGGTGGGCGTGAACACGATCCGCCGGGCCCGCCGGTCCAGCGGGTCCGGCTCGCGCTGCACCAGCCCCCAGGCTTCGCACTGCAACACCAGATCGCCCATGGCCTGCTTGGTCATGCCGGCGTGGGCGGCCAGCTCGGTCAGGCGCGAGCCGCGCAGCGACAGGTGGCGGGTGATGTGCACATGGGCCGCACCCACCTGATCGCGCTCGGCCAGATGCGCCAGCCCCAGGGGCACTTCGCGGTCGTCGGCCATGAGCTGCAGCACGCGCGCGTCGAAGCGCCGCATGGCTTCCCCCAGCAACCGGCCCAGGTGACCGCCGCGCCAGCGGTCGTCCGGTGCGTCGTCGTCGGGGGGGTTCCGGGGGCCGGGCGTCATGGTCGCAAATGGTAAGGCAAACTGACCAAAAAATCATGATTTCGAAAAGTATTCGCCGCTACACTGCTGTTCACCCATCCAGTGCTGGATGCAACCCCACCCACCAGGAGCCTCGCATGGAAACCGGAACGAAAGCCAACCACCCCCTCAACGCCGAAAAGGCCAAAGCCCTGCAGGCCGCCCTGGCCCAGATCGAGAAGCAGTTCGGCAAGGGCACCATCATGCGGCTGGGCGAGGGCGAGGCCATCGAGGACATCCAGGTCGTGTCCACCGGTTCGCTGGGCCTGGACATCGCGCTGGGCGTCGGCGGTCTGCCGCGCGGCCGCGTCATCGAAATCTACGGCCCGGAATCCTCCGGCAAGACCACGCTGACCCTGCAGGTCATCGCCGAAATGCAGAAGCTCGCCGGCACCTGCGCCTTCGTCGACGCCGAACACGCGCTGGACGTGCAGTACGCCCAGAAACTCGGCGTCAACCTGCCCGACCTGCTCATC